>Ga0129311_1000005_pt1 | contig 231923 bp, 221 predicted proteins | sample Go1ome_FD_94435 | JGI IMG/M metagenome (GOLD analysis project Ga0129311, IMG submission 94435) | Western lowland gorrila individual fecal microbial communities from Wisconsin, USA - Go1022B metagenome | ecosystem: Host-associated > Mammals > Digestive system > Large intestine > Fecal | place... | reverse complement strand
TCCGTATATCCATGATTTATGGCCAGAGGGAATGACATAGACTTAGAAGCAATCTCTATGAAGAAATGAAAATATGAGAAAAAGCGAGTTAACAAGAGAAAAACAAAGATTATTATGGGAGGAATATCTGCTGTATGCATGATACTTATGTGCACAACATATCAGGGAGCATCCGGGATATATCCGATGGTGAGTGTACTGTTGTGCTTTGAATTATGGAATAAAAAAGAGAACAGGAAGGCGCTTCGGTTATTTCTTGTTTCTGTATTAAGTTATCTGGCAGGACTTGGCTTTTTTAAACTGTTTCTTATGCATAATGCAGAAAATATGTATGCTTCCGGAAGCATGTTTGGTATCAAGGAGATAATTCCGGGGTTTGTCACACAGCTGTTTTGTTATTATAAGCATGTTGTAACGGATTTTAAGATGGTATGGCTGTTATTAACGGCATTTTTGGCAATCGGTTTTGTTATAAAAGAGGTTGTCTGCAGCAGACAGAAAAAATATTATGCGATTTTGATGTCCATCCTTTGTCTTTGTGTGTTGGGAGTGTTGATGTTTGGACTTTATCCGGCGCTACAGTCGCCAATTTATAATCCGAGAGCAATGTATGGATATGGAGTATTTGTTGCGTTGATCGGAATGGAAGCAGCAAGTATCAAAAAAGAATATTTGCTGAAAATCGGATGTATATGTCTGACATGGTGTTTTTTTGCGTTCTCCTTTACTTACGGAAATGCGTTGGGGGAACAAAAGAGATATACAGATTTTCGTGTACAGATGGTGATCAATGATCTGAATGATCTTAGCTGTATGAGTACGGATCAGGTGAAAAAAGTGAAGATTATGGGAAATATCGGAAGATCACCGGTGTTAAAAAATATGCCGGCGGATTATGCAATGCTGGACCGGCTGGTTCCGGATACTTTTTCGGATTATGGATGGGGAGAATATTACTTTTTTGAATACTTTGATATTAGAAATGTTGAAAAAGTGAATGATGAATCCATGGAATTGGGAGAAAATGAATGGACTGTGCAGAAGGATACCATGTATCATGAGATATTGACGGATGGAGAAAATGTGCTGATTGTTTTAAAGTGAAATTAAGCCCGGTGGTGCGAATTTTCGTGTAAAACTTGATTTTTAGGTGTCGGTTTAGTATAGTTTAAAAAGAGACTTTTTTGGAGGTGCGCTATGGCGGAATATGTACGTGTGGCGGTTGATGTTATGGGTGGAGACTTTGCACCGGTAGAACCGGTCAAGGGAGCAATTGCAGCCGTTAATGAGAATGAGAAAATACAGGTCGTGCTGTATGGAAAAGAAGAAATCATAAAGGAAGAACTGTCAAAATATCAGTACAATCCGTCGCAGGTTGAAATTGTAAATTGTACAGAGAAGATTGAGACTGCAGAGCCGCCTGTGATGGCGATCCGTAGCAAAAAAGATTCTTCGATTGTCAGAGCAATGCTTGATGTAAAGGCTGGAAAATGCGATGCATATGTGTCTGCCGGAAGTACCGGAGCAAATCTTGTTGGCGGACAAGTCCTTGTCGGAAGAATCAAGGGTGTGGAAAGACCGCCTCTGGCACCGCTTATCCCTACAGAAAAGGGTGCATCCTTATTGATCGATTGCGGGGCAAATGTAGATGCAAGACCGTCCCATCTGGTACAGTTCGCAAAGATGGGGTCTGTATATATGGAACATGTCATGGGAGTTAAGAATCCAAGAGTCGGAATTGTGAATAACGGTGCAGAAGAGGAAAAAGGAAATGCACTTGTGAAAGAAACATTCCCACTCTTAAAGAACTGTCCTGATATCAATTTTATCGGAAGTGTTGAAGCAAGAGATATTCCATCCGGTTATGCGGACGTCATTGTATGTGAAGCTTTTGTCGGAAATGTGGTTTTGAAGATGTATGAGGGTGTCGGAGCATCTTTAATTAAAAAGATCAAGGCGGGAATGATGAGTTCGTTACGTGCAAAGATCGGAGCGCTTTTGGTAAAACCGGCCTTGAAGAGTACGTTAAAAGAATTCGATCTTGAACAGTATGGCGGAGCACCGATGCTTGGCTTAAATGGTCTTGTAGTGAAAACACACGGAAGCGCCAAAGCCAATGAGATTAAGAATTCTATTTTTCAATGTCTTACTTTTAAAGAACAGGAAATCAATGAAAAAATCCGTGATATGATTCAGATGAAGGAGTCGGAATAACAAAGGAAGGAACTTTATATGGAACTGGAGAAGTTAAAACAGGTAATCGCTACGGTTCTGAGCGTGGATCCTTCAGAGATTATGCCCGAGACTACCTTTATGGAGGATCTAGGAGCGGATTCGCTCGATGTGTACCAGATCATGTTGGGAATTGAACAGGAGTTTGATATTGAGCTGGATCCGGAAAAGGTGGAAACGATCCGTACGGTAGAGGAAGCACTGGAACTGTTAAAAAGTGCGACCCGTCAATAGAAACGATTTGTATTGATAATATCAGGAAGCCCTGAATTTTCAGGGCTTCTTGTTTGATAAAGGGAAGAAGGCGAAGAAGGTTGGAAGAATATACAATAGAAGCTTTGCAGAACATAATCGGTTATCGCTTTTATGATGAAAAGCTGTTGAAACAGGCTTTAACCCATAGCTCCTATGCAAACGAACGCAAGATTAACAAGTGTAAAGACTATGAGCGATTGGAATTTCTGGGTGATGCGATTCTGGAGATGGTATCAAGCGAATTTCTATTCCGAAAATTTCCGGATATGCCGGAAGGGCAGCTTACAAAGCTGCGGGCATCCATGGTGTGTGAGCCTTCACTTGCATTTTGTGCGAGAGATCTGGAGCTGGGCAGATATCTGTTTTTAGGAAAAGGGGAAGAAGCGACCGGCGGACGAAGCAGGGCATCGGTGACAAGTGATGTCATGGAAGCAATCACGGGAGCAATTTTTCTGGATGGTGGACTGGAACCGGCAAAACAGTTTATCATGAATTTCATTTTAAATGATCTTGAAGAAAAACAATTATTCTATGACAGCAAAACCATACTTCAGGAGCAGATCCAGAAAACACCGGGGAAAACGATCAGTTATGAACTGGCGGGAGAAGAGGGGCCGGATCATGATAAGGTATTCTGCGTGGATGTTCTGATTGACGGTGTGAAAGCTGCATCCGGAAAAGGAAAGAATAAGAAATCTGCGGAGCAGGAAGCGGCATATCATGTACTGCTGCAAATGAAAGAAACGGGGAAAGGTACGTTCTGATGTATTTAAAAAGTATTGAAGTCCAGGGATTCAAATCCTTTGCGAATAAGATTAATTTTCAGTTTCATAACGGTATCACAGGTATTGTAGGACCAAATGGATCCGGTAAGAGTAATGTGGCTGATGCGGTACGCTGGGTGTTAGGGGAACAGCGCATCAAGCAGCTTCGTGGGGCATCCATGCAGGATGTTATTTTCTCGGGTACACAGACCAGAAAGCCGCTTGGATTTGCTTATGTTGCCATTACTTTGGATAATTCGGATCATCAGCTGGCAATTGATTATGAGGAAGTAACCGTTGCAAGACGTTTATACCGTTCAGGGGAAAGCGAATACCTGATCAATGGTGCACCATGCAGATTAAAGGATGTCAATGAACTCTTTTATGATACCGGTATCGGAAAAGAAGGGTATTCCATTATCGGGCAGGGACAGATTGACCAGATCCTGAGCGGAAAGCCGGAGGATCGTCGTGAACTGTTCGATGAAGCGGCAGGTATCGTAAAATTCAAGAGAAGAAAATTAACGGCACAGAAGAAACTCGCGGATGAACAGCAAAATCTGCTGCGTGTGAATGATATACTTTCCGAACAGGAGAAGCAGATTGCACCACTGGAAAGACAGTCGGAAAAGGCAAAGATCTATCTGAAGAAAAAAGAAGAATTAAAGACTTTTGATGTCAATGTTTTTTTGCTGGAAAACAAAAGAGTGCGGGAAGCACTGGCAGAAGTTGAAGAAAAATACCGGATTGCGGACGAAGATCTGAAACAGACAAGTGAAAAGCATGAACAGATCAAAGCAGAGTATGAACAGATCGAGCAACAGATTGAGCAGTTAAATGAGGCAATTGAACTGGCAAGAACCAGTTTGACGGATACTTCCGTGATGCGGGGAAAACTGGAAGGCCAGGTGGATGTTTTAAAGGAACAGATTCATTCGGCAGAAGGAAACAAGACACATTTTCAGACCAGACGGGACAGCCTGAGTGAAGATATTCGGTTAAAGAATGTGGAACGAGATTCCATTCTGACGGAAAAGAAACTGATCGATGATAAGCTTGCGCAGGTTGAAGAGGCCAGAACACAGGCAAGAGAGGCACTGCTTGAGGTCCAAAAGAGAATCGAGAGCTTAAACAACGGAATTGAAGAGGATAAAAATACCATTATTGCGGCACTGAATGAACGCGCAACGATCAAATCCCAGATGGGACGTCTCGATTCCATGATGGAACAGGTATCCATCCGTAAGGCACAGCTTAACAGCCGGCTGCTCCGTGCAAAATCCGATGAAGAAGAACAGGATGCCCTGTTAAAGGAACTGGAGCAGGAATTTGAAAATGTAACAAAAGAGATCACCGGATACAATGATTCCAAAAAGAAAATGGAAGAGCGGGCCGGACAGATCAAACTGGAACTGATGGGTAAGGATCAGAAACTGCGTGAAACGCAGGAACATTACCATCAGGAAAAATCCAAGCTGGATACGATCACCAATCTGACAGAACGCTACGAAGGCTATGGAAACAGTATCCGTAAGGTGATGGAGTGCAAGGACAAAGAAAAGGGAATCATTGGTGTTGTTGCGGATATTATAAAAGTAGACAAGAAATATGAGACAGCAATCGAAACAGCACTTGGCGGTAATATCCAGAATATTGTAACAGATGATGAAGATACCGCAAAGCGGATGATCAGCTTCTTAAAACAGAACAGATTCGGCCGTGCAACATTTTTGCCGCTTACAAGTATTACAAACCCGCAGGAATTCAAGAATCCGGAAGCACTGAATGAAAAAGGTGTCATCGGTATGGCGGATGAGCTGGTTACACTGGATAAGAAATATCAGAATGTTGCCAAGGCGATGTTGGGACGAATCGTTGTGGTTGACAATGTGGACAATGCAGTTAAGATTGCAAGAAAATTTGATTACGGTATCCGTATGGTAACGATTGAAGGTGAGCTGCTTGTGCCAGGTGGTGCAATCAGCGGTGGTGCCTTTAAGAATAATTCCAACCTGCTCGGACGCAGGCGTGAAATGGATGAACTTTCTAAAAAAGTGGATTCACTGAAAGCGGAAGCAGCGCAGCTTCAGGACGATATTGAGAAGATCAAGGCAGAGAGAAATGAACTGCGTACTAAGCAGGAAGAAATACAGAAGCTGATCCAGGAAGGCTTTATCAGACAGAATACGGCAAGATTGAATGTAATAAAAGCGCAGGAACGAAAAGATGAGACGCAAAAAGGGTTTGGAGAACTGCGTGAAGAACAGAGCGACATTGAAGAAAAGATAAAAGAGATTACGGATTCCAAAGCAGAAATTGTACAAAAACTTGCTGATTCCGAAAAACAGGAACAGGAACTTACGGACAAGATTGCAGCGTGCCAGAGTGAACTGGAACAGATCCGGCAGACAGAAACCGAAAAATCCACAAAAGCGGCATCCTGGGATGTAGAAGTACAAAAAATCCTGCAGAAACAGGAATTTGAGCAGCAGAATGTGAATCGTATCGATGGTGAATTGATGCGATTGCAGGCGGATCTTGCAGAAATTGATGAAGGACTCCGCAGCAATGACGAAGATGTTGCTCATAAAAAAGAAAGCATCGAGCAGATTATTCAGACCATTGCAGCTTCCAATACGGCGCAGTCAGAGACTGAGGAAAAACTGAAAAAAGATACGGCAGTACGTGATGAACTGACCGCAAAACAGAAAAATTTCTTCAATGAGAGAGAGGATCTGTCCGAACGGATTGCAATCCTGGATAAAGAAGTATACAGGCTGAATGCACAAAAAGAAAAAATGGAAGAATCCATTGAGAGCCAGATCAATTATATGTGGAATGAGTATGAGATCACATTAAGCGATGCGGCCAATATGCGGAATGAAGAATTGCAGGATCTTCCGGCAATGAAACGGGAAATCGCTGATCTGAAAGATCAGATCAGAAAACTGGGTGACGTAAATGTGAATGCAATTGAAGATTATAAGAATCTGATGGAGCGTTATACGTTTTTAAAGACACAGCATGATGATCTGGTAGAAGCGGAGAAGACGCTGGAGGGAATTATCACGGAACTGGATACGGCCATGCGTGCACAGTTTAAAGAAAAGTTTGCCGATATCTGCCGTGAATTTGATAAGGTCTTCAAGGAATTGTTTGGAGGAGGAAAAGGAGAGCTTGAACTTCAGGAGGATGAAGATATTCTGGAAGCAGGCATCCGTATTATTGCACAGCCGCCCGGAAAGAAGCTGCAGAACATGATGCAGATGTCCGGTGGAGAAAAGGCATTAACGGCGATTGCGCTCTTATTCGCAATTCAGAATCTGAAACCGTCTCCTTTCTGCCTGCTGGATGAGATTGAGGCGGCACTTGATGAAAACAATGTCGGCAGATTTGCAAAATACTTACATAAGCTGACCAGGCATACACAGTTTATTGTTATTACACACAGACGTGGAACGATGGAGAAAGTGGACCGCCTGTATGGTATTACGATGCAGGAAAAGGGTGTTTCGGCACTTGTCAGCGTCAATCTGATCGATAAGGAATTGGATAATTAGAGGAATGACTTAAACAGTCAATGCGTAAAGGAGTCATATGAGCGAAGAAAAGAAGGGTTTTTTTGGAAGACTGAAGGCGGGACTAACCAAGACAAGGGATTCCATTGTAAGAGGAATGGATTCCGTATTTGGCGGGTATACGAACATTGATGATGATTTCTACGAAGAACTGGAAGAGATCATGATCATGGGGGATATCGGAATCAATGCAACATCCGAAATCTTAGACAGACTGAAGGAAGAAGTCAAAAAACAGCATATCAAGGAACCGTCGGAATGCAGACAGCTTCTGATTGACAGCATTATCGCCCAGATGGAGGTCAAAGAGACGGCATATGATTTTGAGAAAGAACAGTCCGTAGTGATGATCGTAGGCGTCAATGGCGTCGGCAAAACGACTTCCGTGGGAAAACTGGCCGGAAGCTTAAAGGCTCAGGGAAAAAAGGTACTGATCGCGGCGGCGGATACTTTTCGTGCTGCAGCCGGAGAACAGCTTGCTGAGTGGTGCCATAGGGCCGGAGTGGAAATGATCGGCGGAAAAGAAGGGGCTGATCCGGCATCCGTTATCTTTGATGCGGTAAACGCTGCCAAGGCAAGAAATGTGGATGTGCTGATCTGTGATACTGCAGGACGGCTTCATAATAAGAAAAATCTGATGGAAGAACTGCGGAAAATGAACCGCATTATTGAACGGGAATTTCCGGATGCACACAGAGAAAGCCTTGTTGTGCTGGATGGAACGACCGGGCAGAATGCACTTGTTCAGGCCAAGGAATTCGGAGAGGTAACAGATCTCACCGGAATCATTCTTACTAAAATGGACGGAACGGCAAAAGGTGGGATTGCTGTTGCGATCCAGTCAGAACTGAAGGTGCCGGTAAAATATATCGGTGTCGGTGAGGGAATGGATGATCTGCAGAAATTTGATCCGGTCCAGTTTGTACAGGCGTTGTTTGATGTGAAGCAAAATAGTGCACAGGACGATGTGATGACACAGGATGAAGCAATTGACAGAAATGCCGCACAGGAGTAAGGTTATAGAAAGACTAACTGTAAAAAATTGCAGTACGATTATATACGACAGAAAGAGGGACAGCAGCATGGAGGCAGAAATGCTCACATTAGAACGATTTGAAGAAGCATCCGAGGTGGTAAAAAAGGTTACACTCGAAACGAAGCTGATATACAGTGATTTTTACAGCAATCAGACCGGGAATAAAGTATGGCTGAAGCCTGAAAATATGCAGTTTACGGGTGCATATAAAGTTCGTGGCGCTTATTATAAAATGAATACGATAAGTGAAGAAGAAAGACAGAAGGGAATCATTACAGCATCTGCCGGAAACCATGCACAGGGTGTTGCCTATGCAGCAAAATGCTTTGGTGTAAAAGCAACAATTGTAATGCCGACAACAACCCCGCTTATCAAAGTGAATCGGACGAAGAGCTATGGTGCTGAAGTGGTATTATATGGAGATGTTTATGATGAAGCCTGTGCCAAGGCATATGAACTTGCGGATGAATATGGTTATACCTTCATTCACCCGTTTGATGACCTTGCAGTTGCAACCGGTCAGGGAACAATTGCAATGGAAATCGTAAAAGAGCTTCCGACAGTCGATTATATTCTGGTACCGATCGGCGGTGGCGGACTGGCAACGGGAGTATCGACATTGGCAAAGCTGCTGAATCCAAAGATTAAAGTAATCGGTGTGGAGCCCGCCGGTGCTAATTGTATGCAGGTTTCATTAAAGAACAAAAAGGTCACAACTTTACCGAAAGTGAATACCATTGCAGATGGTACTGCAGTCAAGACGCCGGGGACAAAACTGTTTCCTTATATCCAGAAGAATCTGGATGATATTATTACCGTAGAAGATGCGGATCTTGTTGTAGCATTCCTGGATATGGTTGAGAATCACAAAATGGTTGTTGAAAATTCCGGACTGCTGACGGTTGCAGCATTAAAGCAGCTGGATGTGACAGGAAAGAAAGTGGTATCCATTTTAAGCGGCGGAAATATGGATGTGATTACGATGTCGTCCGTTGTACAGCAGGGACTGATTCTGAGAGACCGTATTTTTACTGTTTCCACATTGCTTCCGGATAAGCCGGGTGAACTCAGCAGAGTTGCACAGGTAATCGCGGATCAGAACGGAAATGTAATCAAACTGGAGCATAACCAGTTTGTATCCATTAATCGAAGTGCTGCTGTTGAACTGCGGATTACAATTGAAGCTTTTGGCGCTGAACATAAAGAACAGATTATGCAGGCACTGGAAAAAGGCGGTTATCAGCCGAAGCTTGTAAGAACGAATATTTAATCGAAACAGCTTTTGCTTATGAAAAAGGACTGTTGCACTAAGAACTGAAAGAATATGGAGCATACTTTTATTTCTTAGGAAACGGTTCTTTTTCTATATTTGTGAATAGAAAGAAAACGGTCGGACCAAAATAAACATAAGACAGAAAATGCAGTATGAAAAGCAGGGGAACATATGAACAGGAAAACCAACATGCTCCACAGATGCAAAAAATATCTGATGATCACATTTGGAACATTGCTGTATTCGGCTGGAATCAGTCTGTTGCTGGATCCGAATAATCTGGCACCGGGAGGTGTTTCCGGAATATCGATTATTTTAAGCAAATTAACACCGATTACTACGGGAACATGGATTCTTATTATCAACATTCCGCTGCTGATTATAGGGTTTATGAAATTCGGAAGCCGTATGATGGTTCCCACTATTTACGCAACTGTGCTTTCCTCTGCGTTTACCAATCTGTGGATGGTGTTTGCTCCGTTGTCCGGCGAACTGCTGGTATCCGCACTTTTGGGAAGTCTGTGTACCGGAACCGGAATCGGGCTTGTATTTCGTGCGGGTGCAACAACGGGAGGCATGGATATTGTCGTAAAACTTCTCGGAAGGAAGTACCCGTATCTGAAATCAGGTACATTGTTTTTTATGCTGGATATGTCAGTTGTGGTGATTTCGGGATTCCTGTTTCGGAATCTTACCGTTGCAGCATATGCAGGAATGGCAGTGCTGTTGAATGCGCGGGTGATGGATGGCATTCTGTACGGACAGGATGAAGCGCGACTGATTTATATTATCAGTGACAGACCGGAAGAAATTGCCAAGAGACTGCTTGCCGATGCCGATGTCGGAGTAACCTATTTGGAGGGAGAGGGAGCGTATTCCGAACATAATAAACAGATTATTATGTGTGTAACCAGAAAACAGCAGTCTGTACAGGTTGTTGACATTGTTAAAGAAGAAGACGCCAATGCATTTCTGATCATATCAAGTGCAAGCGAGGTATTTGGCGAGGGATATAAAAATATCAGGGCCGAGAGATTGTAACGGCAGAGAAAAGAAAAGTTTAAAAAAAATACTGGTTGCACTTGACGTAGAAGCTGCTTTAAGATAAATATGAAGAAAGGAATAATGAAAGGATATAATGAGTATGGTACTGGATTATAAAGAGTATGAACAGACAGCAAGACAGATGGTCGCAGAAGGCTGTGTACTGTTGAAAAATGAAGCTGACACACTGCCGCTGTCCGGAAAACAGAAAGTAGCGGTATTTGGAAGAATACAGAGACACTATTACAAGAGCGGAACGGGTTCCGGAGGAATGGTAAATGTACATAAAGTGGTTGGAATCCTGGATGCTCTTTTGGAAGAACGAAATCTGAAAGTGGACAAAAAACTTCTGAAAGTATATGACCAGTGGGAAAAGAAAAATCCATTCAACGAGGGAATCGGATGGGCAAATGAACCGTGGTCCCAGGAAGAAATGCCAATAACAGATGAATTGGCAGCTGAATGCAGTGAGAGAAATGACGCGGCTGTTATCATCATTGGCAGAACCGCAGGAGAGGATAAGGATAACGTAAATGAGCGCGGTGCGTTCAGGCTTTCCGAATTGGAAATAGATCTGATCAACAAGGTGACGAAATATTTTTCTAAGACGATCTTGTTGTATAATACCGGAAGTATTATGGACATGCAGGAGGAATGCATTGAAAAATGTCAGGCGATTCTGTATTGCTGGCAGGGAGGAATGATAGGCGGATACGGTGTGGCAGATATCCTGACCGGCAGAGTCAATCCTTCCGGAAGACTGACGGATACAATTGCCCGTCATATTGAAGATTATCCTTCTACAGGATCCTTTGGAGATCTTGTTCGGAACTATTATAAAGAAGATATCTATGTAGGGTATCGTTATTTTGAAACAGTGGCAAAAGAAAAGGTATTGTATCCGTTTGGATATGGATTGTCCTATACGGAGTTTAAACAGGAAATCGTTTCTTTTAAAGAAGTAAAAAACAAACTAACCGTTACAGTGGAAGTCACCAATCTCGGAGAAAGAGCCGGGAAAGAGGTTGTGCAGGTATATGTGGAGGCACCGCAGGGAGCGCTTGGAAAGCCTGCAAGAGTGCTTGCCGGATTTGAAAAAACAAAGCTTTTGAAACCCGGCAAAAGCCAGAAAATTATAATTAAGGTATCACCCGAAAGCTATGCGTCCTATGATGATATGGGTGCAAGCGGACATCGTTATTGCTATGTTCTTGAACGTGGACAGTACCATGTATATGCTGGAAGGAATGTACGTGAAGCTGCATGTGCAGGTGTATTTGAAATCAGTGAAACACAGGTGCTGGAGCAATTATCCGGGTGTATGGCACCGATATTGCCGTATAAACGGATGCGTCCGGTGATAAAACAGGGAGAAGCACCAAGAATGCGTGAGGAAGCAGTTCCGACAGAGGAAGAAACTGAACAGAAACGCAGAGATGAGAATCTTCCGGAGGAAATTGCGTATACAGGAGATCTTGGCTATCAGTTACGGGATGTTGCCGACGGCAGAATTACCATGGATGAGTTTGTTGCGCAGTTTACGGATGATGACCTTTCCTGCATTATCAGAGGAGAGGGTATGGGAAGCCCGAAAGTTACGCCGGGAACTGCAGCTGCTTACGGCGGTGTTTCAGAGCATCTGGATCAAATGGGCATTCCTTGCGGATGTTGTTCTGACGGACCTTCCGGAATGAGAATTGATTGTGGAATGAAAGCCTTCAGTCTGCCGAACGGAACATTGATTGCATGTTCTTATAATCTGCAGCTTGTTGAAAAATTATTTACACTGCTTGGAAAAGAAATGGTCAGCAATAAGATTGACAATATTTTGGGACCCGGCATGAATATCCATAGAAATCCGCTGAACGGACGTAATTTCGAATATTTTTCAGAGGATCCGTATCTGACCGGAAAGATGGCAGCAGCACAGCTGCGGGGATTGCACAGTGTCGGAGTTACCGGAACAATTAAGCACTTTGCAGGAAACAATCAGGAAGCAAAGCGCCTGAAAGTGGATTCTGTCATATCAGAGAGAGCGTTAAGGGAGATCTATCTGAAAGGATTTGAAATGGCAGTTCGTGAAGGTCAGGCAGATTCTGTTATGACAACCTATGGGCAGTTGAACGGAACCTGGACCGCGGGAAGATATGAACTGAATACAGAAATTCTTCGAAAAGAATGGGGCTTTGATGGAATTGTCATGACCGATTGGTGGGCAAAGATCAGCTGCCAGGGAAAGCCCAAAGAAGCAAATCAGACGAATTTTGCACAGATGATCAGGGCACAAAACGATCTGTACATGGTGTGTCCAAAAGCCGATACCAATAAGACGGGTGATAATACACTGGATGAACTGGAGGCAGGCAGCCTGACAAGGGGAGAATTACAGAGAAGTGCAATGAATATCTGCCGTCAGTTAATGCATATGCCGGCTTATTTCAGAAAGATTGAAAAACCTTTGGAAGTGGAGATCCTGAACAGACCTGTGACGGAAGATGATTTTGATATGGACAGCATCGTATATTATGATGTTAAGAGCCGTGTTGAGATTCCGCTGGATGCGCTGGATACTTCAAAGGGCAGCAATTTTGTATTTGCATTGGCTGTAGAACATGTTGGAATTTATGATATGAAGATCGGATATCATTCAGAACTCTTAGAACTGGCACAGATTCCGGTTACTATTTTTACACAGAGTGTACCTGTAGGCGTGGTCACGTTTAATGGAACAAACGGAGAACACCGGGAACTTAACCGCAGGGTTTTTGTTTCCAATAAATATGTGATTATCAGAATGCACTTTGCACAAAGCGGTGTGAATTTTGATAAATTGTCTTTTTCTCTTTCTGAAAAGATTGATGAGGCACGCATACAGGAAGCAGTGGAAACTAAAAAATATGATATTCGTTTTACCTAAAAGTGATCAACAAATGTCAAACAGTATATAAATGGGAAAGTGTCAAGAAAAAATACTTGACACTTTTTTGCCTTTCCTGTATGATGGGAAAGGTGTCAGAATACCGGAAGAGGAATTTTTATGGAAAAAATCGTAGCACACGGGCTGTTATATGATTTTTACGGCGAGTTGTTAACGCAACATCAGAGACAGGTTTATGAAGATGCTGTATATAATGACATGTCCCTTGCAGAGATTGCGGACATTCAGGGAATCAGTAGGCAGGGTGTGCATGATTTACTAAAAAGATGCGATAAGATATTGGAAGATTATGAGCAAAAACTGCATCTGGTAGAACGCTTTGAAAGCGTCAAGGAGCGTGTGACGCAGATCAGTCATCTGACAGAGAAACTGGAAGAAACGGCGAAGCAGGATGTACAGACCGGAAAACGGGTATGCCGGATACGGGAACTGTCCAATGAGATTTTAGAAGAGCTGTAGTGCACAATATGCACAGAATGGAGCTTAAGGAATGGCTTTTGAAAGCTTAACAGATAAACTGGCAAATGTATTCAAAAACCTGAGAAGCAAGGGACGTCTGACAGAAGCGGATGTTAAGGTAGCGTTAAAAGAAGTAAAGATGGCGTTATTGGAAGCGGATGTCAATTTTAAGGTTGTCAAGCAGTTTATAGCTGCGGTAGAAACCCGTGCTGTCGGAAGTGATGTTCTAAACGGGCTGAACCCGGGACAGACAGTAATTAAGATCGTAAATGAAGAAATGATCGCACTGATGGGATCTGAGACAACGGAGATCACGTATCAGCCCGGAAAAGCAATTACTGTGATCATGATGTGCGGTCTTCAGGGTGCAGGTAAGACAACGGCAACTGCAAAGCTTGCCGGCAAAATGAAGTTAAAAGGCAAGAAGCCGCTGCTGGTTGCCTGCGATGTATACAGACCTGCTGCGATCAAGCAGTTACAGGTGAATGGTGAAAAAGTACAGGTGGATGTATTCTCCATGGGAGATACGCAGAAGCCGGTAAATATTGCAAAAGCGGCAATTGAACACGCAACGAAGAATGGACACAATGTAGTGATTCTGGATACAGCAGGCCGACTCCATATTGATGAGGACATGATGGCGGAGCTTCAGGAGATCAAGAATAACGTGGAAGTTCACCAGACGCTGCTTGTTGTGGATGCCATGACGGGACAGGATGCAGTCAATGTTGCCAAAGAGTTTGATGACAAGATCGGTGTCGATGGCGTGATCTTAAGTAAAATGGACGGCGATACCAGAGGCGGTGCGGCACTTTCTGTAAAGGCAGTGACCGGAAAGCCGATCTTATACGTTGGCATGGGCGAGAAGCTGACGGATTTAGAACAGTTTTATCCGGATCGTATGGCGAGCCGGATCCTTGGTATGGGTGATGTACTTTCCCTGATAGAAAAAGCACAGGCGGAAGTGGTCATAGATGAAGATAAGTCTAAAAAAATGGCTTCTAACATGAAAAAAGGGAAGTTTGATTTTGAAGACTATCTGGAAAGCATGAAGCAGATGAAAAACATGGGAGGCTTGTCGGGAATCCTATCAATGTTGCCCGGGATGGGAGCAAAGATGGGCGATATCAGTTCCATGGTGGATGAAAAACAGCTTGCACATTTTGAGGCAATTGTATTATCCATGACACCTGCTGAGAGAACAAATCCCAAGCTTTTAAATCCAAGCAGAAAACACCGCATTGCAAAGGGCGCCGGTGTGGATATTGCGGTGGTAAACCGTTTTATCAAGCAGTTTGAGCAGGGGCAGAAAATGATGAAGCAGATGGGCGGCTTTAAGAAAAAGGGTCGTGGAGGCTTCCCCGGAATGGGTGGTATGAGATTTCCGTTTTGACGAAAGCCTAAATGGATATCCATTCTATAAATACAAAACACATTAAGAAACACATTTTTTGGAGGAAAAAGAAATGGCAGTAAAAATGAGATTAAGAAGAATCGGACAGAAGAAGCATCCTCTGTACAGAATCGTAGTTGCAGATTCCAGAGTTTCCAGAAACGGTAAATGCATCGAAGAGATCGGAACCTACGATCCGAACACAGAGACTGCAACTGTAAAGATTGATGAAGAACTTGCAAAGAAATGGCTTGCAAACGGAGCACAGCCTACAGAAGTTGTTGCAAAGTTACTGAAGAATGCCGGAATTGAGAAATAATCGGCAGTTAACGTTGCGCATGACTGTAGATCTCATTCCGGAGGTGAATCATGAAAGAATTAGTTGAAGTAATTGCGAAGGCTCTTGTTGATAATCCTGATGAGGTTGTTGTTACCGAGAAAGTAAGCGGCAAAAACGTTACCGTGGAATTGCACGTTGCACCCGGCGATATGGGCAAAGTTATCGGAAAGCAGGGTAGAATTGCAAAGGCAATCCGTTCTGTAGTAAAGGCAGCATCTTCTAAAGACAATAAGAAAGTAGACGTTGAAATCGTTTAAGAAGCAGAACTTTTCCCGAAAGCGTTGTCGTATGGCAACGCTTTTTTGGATAAAGAATGCGATCATAGGGAAAGGATTCCATGGAAGAATTATTTAGAATTGGCAGTATTGCCACAACACATGGTGTGCATGGGGAAGTAAAAGTATATCCGACGACGGATGATCCCGGACGTTATAAGAAGATCAAAGAAGTGATTCTGGATAACGGCAAAGAGCAGAAGACTGCCCATATTGAACAGACAAAGTTTTTTAAACAAATGGTGATCGTAAAATTCAGGGAATACAACACTATGGATGAAGCGGAGAAGCTGCGTGGCTATGAGTTATATGTTACCAGGGAACATGCGATTCCGCTTAAAAAAAATGAATATTATATTGCAGACCTGATCGATATGCAGGTGCTTACAGATGAGGGAGCTGCGCTTGGAGTGATTGAGGATGTTTTGCAAACCGGGGCAAATGATGTGTATGTGGTTCAGCAGTCATCCGGAAAAGAGATATTGCTTCCTGCAATCAGGGACTGCATATTGTCCGTAGATGTACCGGAAAAGAAAATGACGGTGCATATTCTGGATGGGTTGCTGGATCTGTAAATTGCAACTGGCAGATGCCAAAGTATGGTTTACAATATTCTTTTTGATAAATTACTTAGAAATATGGCATAGAAACGGAGATTCGTGTGAAAATCCATATTATGACACTTTTCCCGGATATGGTGATGAACGGTCTGAATACAAGTATTCTTGCAAGGGCTATGGAGAAAAAACTGGTAGAGATCGATGCAGTCAATATCAGGGATTATACAACGGATAAACATAAAAAAGTTGATGATTACACATATGGAGGCGGAGCCGGCATGCTCATGCAGGCACAGCCGATTTATGACTGCTATCAGACAGTGACAGCCGGACGCAGGGTGCGTACGATTTATGTCACGCCGCAGGGACAGACATTTCATCAGAAGTTAGCAAAAGAGCTTGCAGCAGAAGAAGAACTTGTCTTTTTGTGTGGACATTATGAAGGCGTGGATGAGCGTGTACTGGAGGAAATTGTAACAGATTATATCTCAATTGGTGATTATGTGCTGACAGGAGGAGAACTTCCGGCGATGGTAATGACGGATGCGATTGCAAGGCTGGTTCCGGGAGTACTGAATAATGATGATTCGGCACAGACGGAGAGCTTTAGCGATGATCTGTTGGAGTATCCGCAATATTCCAGACCGGAAGTGTGGAATGGAAAACAGGTACCACAGATTCTGCTTTCCGGTGATCATGCAAAAGTGGACGCATGGCGTCTGGAACAGTCCATTGCCCGCACCAGGGAGCGACGACCGGATTTGTATGAAAAGTATATAGAAAATCATCCGCCGGTCGAGAAGAAAAAGCGTAGAAAAAAACAAGAAAAAAACAATGACTGATACTTGTTTTTTGAAAAGAACTATGATAGAATATGAACGTTGTCGAAAATAGATGGTCCTCTGTTACAGAATGTATTAAGAACATCCAAGAGTTAAAGGAGATAGAAAATGAGCGACATTATCAGAGAAATTGAAGCAGAACAGTTAAAAGAAAATGCACCTGAGTTCAATGTGGGTGACACCGTAAAAGTATACGGTAAGATCAAAGAGGGTAACCGCGAAAGAATTCAGATTTTCGAAGGAACCGTAATTAAGAGACAGGGCGGAAGCAATCGTGAAACATTCACCGTTCGTAAGAGCTCTAACGGTATCGGCGTAGAGAAGACATGGCCGTTACATTCTCCGAATGTAGAGAAGGTTGAAGTTGTTCGTGCAGGTAAGGTAAGAAGAGCAAAACTTAACTACTTAAGAGATCGTATTGGTAAGAAAGCAAAAGTAAAAGAGCTTGTCAGATAAGTATTAAGCAGAACATGAGGGACAGATACTGCGGTATCCTGTCCCTTTTTTACCATATAGACATGGAGAGACCGAATGGGCAGAAGAAAGGGACTGCATTTTTATCAAAAGAAAAAGAAGATCAACCGAAACCTGTTAAGGGAGGTTGCGCTATATCTGTTCTGCACACTTGCAGCGGTTTTTGTGGCAGGGGTGCTGGTATTCTGCTTCGGGATACGAACCAGTGTAATCGGGGATTCTATGGAGCCGACGCTGACGAACGGGCAGGAAATATTGATTAACCGTTTTACGTATACTTTTTCATCACCAAAACGTGGGGATGTAATTGTATTTTTACCAAACGGAAATGAAAATGCACATTACTATGTAAAACGCGTGGTCGGTCTGCCGGGAGAAACCATCCAGATCAGAAACGGCAGGATTTATATTGATGGTGTGCAGTATGAAAACGATAGTTATGATAAGATTGCAGATCCGGGAATTGCAGAAAACCCCATTGTACTCGGCAAGGATGAATATTTTGTGATCGGTGATCATGTAAACAGCAGTGAGGACAGCAGATCCGCCAATATCGGGCCGGTGCATGTAAATGATATATTCGGGCAGGCCTGGTTCCATATGAAAGGTGAGAAGGAAGGCATGGGTCTGATTAAATAACAGGAAGGAAAAGACGATGAACTATCAGTGGTATCCGGGTCATATGACCAAAGCAAAACGGATGATGCAGGAAGATATGAAGCTGATTGATCTTGTGATCGAGCTCGTGGATGCCAGAATTCCGCTTTCCAGCAGAAATCCGGATATAGATACGCTTGCCGGCAATAAAGCAAGGATCCTATTACTGAACAAGGCTGACCTTGCAGATCAGAATGCAAACAAGAAATGGAAAGAGTATTTTCAGAATAAAGGATTTTATGTACTTGAGTTAAACAGTAAAAACGGTACCGGAATCAAAAATGTACATGCACTTGTAAGAGAGGCATGCCGGGAAAAAATTGAACGTGACCGCAAGAGAGGTATCAAGAACCGTCCCGTACGTGCGATGGTGGTTGGAATTCCCAATGTCGGAAAATCAACCTTTATCAACTCCTTTGTAGGTAAAAATTCGGCGAAAACAGGAAACAAACCGGGTGTGACCAAGGGGAAGCAGTGGATCAAGGTGAATAAGGAACTGGAGCTTTTAGATACGCCGGGAATTCTGTGGCCGAAATTTGAAGATCAGGCAGTCGGGATGAGACTGGCATTTATCGGATCGATCAATGATGAGATTCTGCAGACGGAAGAACTGGCACTGGAATTGATACAGTTTTTAAAGGAAACGTACCCGGAACAGCTTTCAGGGCGTTTTCAAATTGATACGCAGGAAAAACCGCTTATCATTATGGAACAGATCTGTGAAAGAAGAAAATGCTATAAAAAGGGAATGGAACCGGACTATTACAAGGTTTCCGGATTGATTCTGGACGAATTCAGAAGCGGTGCAATCGGTAAAATGACACTTGAATTTCCGGGGGAATCATCTTAATATAATGATAAGCAACAGGCTTTGATATGGGAGTATGGTATGACAGAAGAGTTAGAAGAAATCAATTTGCAAGAAGAGGAAGAAAACTCTCAGAAAACAGACTATAAGAAGCGCCGCAGGGAACAGAAAGAAAATAAGGTTTCCCTGAAGCAGGAACTATTACAGACCGGCATTTATTTGCTGATTGTCTTATGCCTGACCTTCCTGATCGTGAATTATGTAGGACAGCGTACGCGGGTAAAGGGAGAGAGTATGCTTCCGACACTGCAGCACGGAGATAATCTGATTGTTGATAAATTAACGTATCGTTTCTCGGATCCCAAACGCTTTGATATTATTGTATTTCCGCATTATGACCTGGATGGCACCAAAAGCCACTATATCAAGCGAATCATAGGATTGCCCGGCGAGACAGTTCGTATGGATACGGACGGTACGATCTATATTAATGGGGAAGTACTCGCTGAGGATTATGGAGAAAAAGTTGTCAGCAATCCCGGAAGAGCATATACGGAAATTACGCTTGGAGATGATGAGTATTTTGTACTGGGTGATAACCGGGATAACAGTTCGGACAGCAGAGACCCATCGGTAGGAAATGTGCATAGAGCAGATATTGTTGGTAAGGCATGGCTCAGAATATGGCCGCTTTCCGGATTCGGACTATTGAAACATCAATGATGGAAAATATTTGAAAATATGTAAAAATACATGGGATGAGGGTTCGTTAACATGGCACAAAAGATTCAGGAAATAAAGGCACAGTTTCAGGCAGCTTCGGAAAAAGAGCTGCCTGATTTTATAAGTGAATATGAAACAGATGACAGACCGGGAATTCAAAATCTGGTAGAAAGAGCAAAAAGAGCACTTGCGGCATACGAAAAAGAAAACGAACGTATTGAGGGAATGAAAGAATATGAATACCGCTATGCCTCCTGTGGCTATATCTGCGGAATTGATGAGGTCGGAAGAGGACCGCTTGCCGGACCGGTAGTTGCCGGAGCTGTGATATTACCGCATGATTGTGATCTGCTGTATCTGAATGACTCCAAGCAGCTCAGTGCAAAAAAAAGAGAGGAGTTATATCCGCAGATCATGGAAAAGGCGGTAGCTGTTGGACTTGGATTTGTCGGTCCGGAACGGATCGATGAGATTAATATTTTGCAGGCAACCTACGAGGCAATGCGGCAGGCTATTCAGAATCTGTCTGTAAGACCCGATATATTATTAAATGATGCGGTAACCATTCCGGGTGTGGATATCCGTCAGGTACCGATCATCAAGGGGGATGCCAAGAGCATCTCTATTGCGGCAGCAAGCATTGTTGCAAAGGTAACAAGGGACAGACTGATGGTACAATATGATGAACTGTATCCGCAATATGGTTTTGCATCCAATATGGGGTATGGTGCGGCAAAGCATATTGCAGCTTTGAAAGAATACGGTCCAACTCCCATTCATAGAAGGAGCTTTATTAAGAATTTTATCTGAGGAGCGATATGAGTGTAAATCTTTCGGACAGATTTTATGATAACCAATATCAAACCGGTATGCAGTCAGGCACATCAACAGGCAATGTGCATGCATCGCAGGAACATGGAGCCGGAAACGATGCCGGCGGTCTTGTGATGCAGGCGGGACAGCAGTTTCGGGGAATGGTTGTATCAGTGGATGGTGAGGATGTTGTCATCCGTATGCAGGACGATCAATTGTTTCAGGCACACCTTGAGAATGGGATCCGGCTGTCAAAAGGGATGAGCCTGAGCTTTGAAGTAAAAGGTGTGCAGAACGGACAGATTTCCTTAATGCCGCTATATTCCAACATGGATCCGTCCTCCAGTGTCAGTAAAGCATTGGATGCTGCCGGGCTCCCCATAACGGAGCGTGGCATTCAGATGGTACGTGCAATGATGGAACAGGGAATGCGCATTGATACAAAATCATTACAGAGTATGTACCAGTCCGTAAACAAATTCAGCATGGCAGAACCATCCTCCATTGTATGGATGAAGCAGTTAAGGGTGCCGGTTACTATCGAGAATATAGAACAGTTTGAAAATTATAAGAATCATTCCGCACAGATGCTAAACAGCTATGGTGAGATCGGAAAGCAGCTTACTGCCGTCATGAAGGAGTTTTCTGCGCAGGGGGATATGCAGAAGCTGGGAAGACTGTTTTCAGAAGTGATGAAGGCAGTTTCGCAGTATGAGCCCGGCCAAAATACCGGGGACAGCAGCGTGTTGCCCAAAGCAGTAACAGAGAACGGAACAATTCCACAGGAAAGCGCAGACGGAGTATTCCTGCAAAAAGCGGGAACGGAAAACGGAGCTGTATTGCAGGAGCAGGAGGTGGGAGCGGAGCGTACAACAGTCCTGCCGGAAACGGGAACGGAGCATACAACAGTCCTGCCGGAAACGGGAATGGAAAACGGAGCTGTTTTGGATAAAATAGTGGCAGGGAAACAAGAGGTACTTCCGGAAATACAGAGGGAGAACGCTGCGCAAGCAGAAGTCGAGGAGGCTTCGGATACGGTGACGGCCGGTAATAAGACGCAGAGACAGGCCGTAATATCGGTGGAAGATGCGTTTAAGAGTCTGGCAGAACTGGTGCAGAAAAAGACACCTGAGAGTCCGGAAACAGCGGAGAATTTTTATCAGGAGACGGGGAGAACTGTGGCACGTTTCCTGAAAATGCCGGAATTTGAAGAATTGTTCAAAGAAGCGCTGTCAAAGGAATGGCTGCTTAAGCCGGAGGAGGTTCCGGATAAGGACAAGGTCAAAGAAATATATCGTAAGGTATTGGAGCAGACAGCCGGATTAAAGGAAGCACTGGCCAGCGCCGGCAGAGAGGACGCGTCGGCAATGAAAAGTGTCCAGAGTCTGAGCCGGAATGTGGAATTCTTAAATGAACTGAACCAGAATTTTTCTCTGCTTCAGCTTCCGCTTAAGATGAGCGAGCAAAAAGCACATGGTGACCTGTACGTGTATACCAATAAAAAGAGTATGACTTCAGATAAGGGTGCTGTGACGGCATTGCTTCATCTTACCATGGATCATGTGGGGGATATGGATGTTTATGTTGCATTGCAGAACCAGAAGGTCAGTACAAAATTTTATCTGGAAAGTGATGAAATGATTTCATTTTTTGAGGAACATATGGATGAACTTGACCGCAGACTGGCACAAAAGGGATATATACTGCACAGTGAACTGCTGCAGAAGGATCGTGGCAGTGACGCAAATGTATTTGAAGAAATGTTAAAGGACAGTCGGGTTCAGGGGCTTGCACCTGCATCCATGGTATACAGGCAGTCCTTTGATATGCGGGCGTAGCGGACAGGAAAAAACGGACACAATACAAAAACCGGAAAAGTCAGGACGGGGACGGAATACATGAGTGGCAGCATGAATGATAAGAACGGGAAAAAGAATAAGACAGCCATTGCGCTTGAATATGATCCGCAGGATGCAGCACCTAAGATTGTAGCGACAGGTAAGGGGATCATTGCGGAGAAAATTCTGGAAAAGGCGAAAGAGGCAGCAGTGCCCATCCATGAGGATTCCAAGCTGGCGGATACCCTGTCCAAGCTGGAAATCGGGGAAATGATACCGCCGGAACTATACAGTGTTGTGGCTGAAATATTGGTGTTTGTGGATGCAATGGATAAGATCAAAGCCAAGATGGAGAAGAGCGGAAGGAAGTAAATGAATAGAAGGCAGAAAGGTGCTGAGAAGGAAGAACAGGCGGCGGCATTTTTGGAAAAACACGGTGTCTGTATCCTGATGAAAAATTACAGAACCGCAGCAGGAGAGATCGATCTGATCGGGCTGCATGAGGGAACACTTGTATTTTTTGAAGTAAAATACAGAAGTTCGGCCAGATACGGTTTTCCGGAGGAAGCAGTGGGTATTCCGAAACAAAAAAAGATCAGCATGGTTTCCATGCAATATATCAGGGAAGAAAAGAAGAATCTGCCGGAATTTCAAGCGGTTCGATATGATGTGATCTCAATTTTGGGAACGCATATCACGTGGATTCCGGCAGCATTTCTATATCAGGGAAAAGGATGGAATTGGTAGGATGACATATATGGATGACTGGATGAGAAAAAACAGGGATCAGGATACGGTTATGTGCAGAGAAGTTTCGGTAAAAGGGACTTCTTTTCCTTTTTTGGAGTTTCCGAGCCTGGCAGAAACCGGTATGGTGAAGCATCTGTTTACAACAAGAGCAGGCGGAGTGAGCAGGGGAAAATACGAAAGCCTGAATCTCAGTTTTTCAAGAGGAGATGATCCGGCAGCTGTTACGGAGAATTATGAGCGGGTTGCGGTCGCAATGGGCGGCGCGGTTTCCGATATGGTTTGCACGGATCAGACCCATACGACCAATATCCGGCTTGTAACGGCAGCGGATGGAGGAAAAGGCATCACACGGAAACGGGATTATCAGGATGTGGACGGGCTGATTACGGACGAACCCGGTGTGATCCTGTGTGCTTTTTTTGCGGATTGCGTCCCTATCTATGTGGTGGATCCCATACACCGGGCAATCGGGCTTGCACATTCCGGCTGGAGAGGAACGGCAGCCTATATGGGGATGCGGCTGCTGGAACAGATGAAGGAAGCCTTTGGAACGGATGCCGCACAGTGTGTGACAGCGGTAGGACCGTCCATTTGCAGGGACTGCTATGAAGTGAGTGCGGATGTGGCAGAGATATTCTGTGAGGCATTTGGACAACAGGCCGGTGAAGATAAAAGAGAAGCGGATGAGAAGAGGCTGATCCTGTACAGGAAAGAAGATGAAAAATACCAGCTTGATCTGTGGAGAGCCAATGAGCTGGTCTTATTACGGGCGGGCGTACCGCAGACGCAGATCGCGGTGACGGATATCTGCACCTGCTGTAATCCGCAGAAGCTTTTTTCCCATCGGGCAAGCCACGGGGAACGCGGAAATCTCGGTGCATTTATGAAGTTGTTATAGTGTAACAGCCCATATCTTAATAAATTCTTTCGGATTTGTGAGATTGTTTCTTCATTTTTTCATGTTTCAATAAAATAGGCAACTGCGAAACTCGGATTTATGAGATGCCGGTGTGTATAGAAAATAATTCACCGCAGGCACGCTCTCGCTACTCATCGCTGGCAGCGGTACATAAGCGACCAAAGTACGGTCGCTAAGTGCCGGCCGCTCTGAAGTACCTGCTTGTGAAATTATTTTCATGCACACCGGCATCTCATAAATCCGGGTTCCGGGAGCCTGTTTCATAGAAGCGTGAAAGGAGGTAGGGAAGCATGCAGACAATACAGTGTACGATACAAAATAATCAAAACAAGCAGCGTAAAGGAAAAAAAGATGAACCGAATCTTAATATGTGATGATGAAAAAGAAATCGTGGATGCGATCGAGATATATCTGCGTCAGGAAGGATATGAGACACTGCGGGCAGCAAACGGTATGGAGGCAGTGGAAGCAGCCGCCGGCAACGATATCCAGCTTATCATTATGGACGTGATGATGCCGAAGCTGGACGGGATCAGGGCAATGCAGAAGATCCGTGAATTTTCTGCTGTTCCGATCATTATGCTGTCAGCAAAATCCGAGGATGTTGATAAGATCGCAGGACTGACTTATGGAGCGGATGACTATGTAACGAAGCCCTTTAATCCAATGGAGCTGATTGCACGTGTGCGTTCCCAGATCAGAAGATATACGATGCTTGGAAGCCGGTCCGCGCAGGAAGACAGGACAACTCTGAAAAACGGCGGGTTGGAACTGGATGATGCAAAGAAGCAGGTCTTTGTGGATGGAGAGGAGATTCGTCTGACTCCGATGGAGTTCTCCATCCTGAAATTACTGATGCAGAATCCGGGTATCGTTTTTTCGGCAAACAGGATCTATGAAGCTGTATGGGGAGAGGCAGCACTTGCTGCAGACAATACGGTTGCAGTGCATGTGAGACATCTGAGAGAGAAGATCGAGATCAATCCGAAGGAGCCACGCTATATAAAAGTGGTGTGGGGACTGGGTTACAAGATGGAAAAGCAGCCGGGATCGTGAACGTAGTTATCACTGCCATAGAAAATTATGGGAGAGAAGAAAATGAAAAAGAAAAATAAATTATGGAACAGCCGATGCGTGCAGAACTGGATCTGTATGCTGTCGATCGTTATATTTCTGACAGATCTGGCGGGTATTGCCCTGATTTGTGAAAAAAATGATATTTATAATCTGGGGGAAGTGGCAGAACTGACGGTATTAGACTCCTATGAAAAGACGGATACCTTTTGGAATGCCTTCCTGAATGAGACGCTTGTCAGACTGCAGGTATCCAGAGCACAGTTCATTTACGGAGATCTGAATGTTGCGAAAAAACACGGTAAGACAGAGGTGGACCTTGGTTACCTGGACCATATTGCATATGGGGATGAGCTGACAGGCATTACTTACTATCTGGAAGATCTGCTTAACTGGGACACGGTATATATCGAAAGTTACCGGGTCGGGGATGAAATATCGTTTACAGAGGAAGGACTGCCGACCGGTGAAGTGACTGCTTATGAAGATGATGAGGATGCGACTACTGCAACGGAAGGTGTCTATCATACAAAGATCGTAAATGAGCAGTATTATCCGGTTTCGGATACACCAAGAAGTCTGAATGCGTATGCGCAGACGCCAGAACAGCTTGAGGAGTATGTCGAAAAGCTGCAAAGAACGATGGCAGTGATCTGGGAAATGGATCGTCTGTATGAGGAACCGGTGGCAAATTACAATGTACGCGCTGCCATTGTCAGTCGTGAAAACGGACTGATGTATTCCTCCATCAGCCTGTCCCAAAAAGAAGCAGCGCTGCCCTATGAGGAGCTGAATACACTGCTTGAGGGAAAGGTGAAAGAGAGCGGTGCCTATGTGATCTGCAAAAATGGCGGCGGTTATGAGAGTAATCTGGATCTGAGCGTAAGAGATATTTCTGACTATTGGATGGAACATCTGAATCTTGCGCAGGGAGACATTATCTATATGTGGGTGGATACAGGGTATCTGAGAGCGGATTCCCTGCAGGCAGGCTATTTATTATATACGGATTATGCGTGGGTCTTCCGTACGGCATTCATCGTACTTGGTGCGGCTGTTATCCTGTTTTTTGTATCCCTGATCAGGAGAATCATACTGGAGGCAGGGGAAGGACAGTCCGGGCGGAAGATTGAGAATTGGAAGACGGAGTTTTTATTTGTGGAATGTTTTGCGGCCGGAGCCGTGGCAATCGGCATTACAGGCAGTCTGCTGAATGAACTGTCCTATTATGGCAATATACGGGGTGTGATGGTACTTGGGATTGCGATTGGACTGAGTACAGTATTTTTTCTGATGGTAGACCTTCTGTATTTTGGTATGGAGATCATCAGACGATTGAAAGAACGGACATTTTATAAAAAAAGTCTTTTGAAATGTCTGATATCAGTCTGCGTGAAGATGATCCTGCTGCTTGGGAGCAGGATCATCTTCACGATCGGCTATCTGGCGTTTCTGTTCATCAACCTGATCGCTGTCTTGAGCCAGCGCACAACGGTATTCTTTTTCTTCCTTATGGCGATCGTTGATTTGTTTATTGGCGGACTGATTCTCTGGTATCTGCATGAACAGGATCTTCTCAGAGAGCAGATGCAGAAGATCGCCGATGGAGAAGGCCGGGAGAAGCTGAATGAGGAGCAGTTCCATCTGGAAAACCGGAAGATGGCAGAGCATATCAATCAGATGGATCTGGGAATCAAAAGGGCAGTTGATATCTCTTTGCGTGATGAGCGTCTGAAAACGGAGCTGATCACGAATGTGTCCCATGATATCAAGACGCCGTTGACATCCATCATTACCTATGTGGATCTGTTATCGAAGGAGCCGCTTGATACGGACAATGAGAAGCAATATGTTGAAGTACTGGCACAGAAATCCAATCGTCTGAAGCAGTTGATCGAAGATCTGATGGAGGCAAGCAGGATCAACAGCGGAAGTATTACCGTCAATGAAGAACATCTCCATATGCAGGAACTGATCTCACAGGTGTGTGCAGAATATGAAACAAGACTTGACAATAGAAAGCTTCAGATCATCACTGCTGTGCCGGAAGAGGAGCTGGTGTTTACAGGGGACAGCAGACATACATGGCGCGTGTTTACGAATCTTTTCAGTAATGTCTGTAAGTACGCAATGCCGGGAACAAGAGTCTATCTGGAGACCGGACGCACAGTTGGGGAAAATGTATATCTGGAGCTGAAGAATATTTCAGAACAGTCTTTAAATATTTCGCCGGAGGAATTAACGGAGCGGTTTGTGCGCGGGGATGAGTCAAGGAATACCGAAGGAAACGGTTTGGGCTTATCCATTGCCAAAAGTCTGATGCAGACAATGGGCGGTAGCATGGAAGTAGCGATCGACGGGGATTTGTTTAAGGTGCGGCTGGTATTTGCAAAATAGCAAAAAGTAGGGTAAAGTAGGGGAGAGAATATAAGAAAAAGAGTTGAAACGGAGAAGATGGGTAATGGTAACGTGTTTGCTGGCAATTATTTATATGGCATTTATCAGTCTGGGTTTACCGGATTCCTTACTTGGCTCGGCATGGCCGTCCATGTATAAGGAATTGCAGGTGCCGGTATCCTATGCCGGGATCATATCCGTTATCATTGCACTTGGAACTGTGATTGCAAGCTTACTCAGTGACAGACTGACCAAACGCTTTGGAGCCGGGATTGTGACTGCAGTAAGTGTTGCAATGACGGCACTCGCGCTCTTTGGCTTTTCAACCAGTCATTCTTTCTGGATGCTTTGTCTGTGGGGAATTCCCTATGGACTTGGAGCCGGCAGCGTGGATGCGGCACTGAACAATTATGTTGCCGTACATTATGCGAGCAGACATATGAGCTGGCTTCATTGTATGTGGGGTGTTGGAACCATGATCGGCCCCTACATTATGGGGCATGCACTGACCCGTGGCGAGAGCTGGAATATGGGGTACCGATACATATCCTGCCTGCAGATTGGTCTGACCATGATACTGGTTTTAAGTCTGCCGCTATGGAAGAGCAGAAAAACAATACCGGGAGAAAAGCAAATGGAAAGCAGGGAGCCGGAAAAAGCGCTGTCTCTGAAACAAATTTTCAGGATCAGAGGTGCCAGGGAAGTGCTGTGTACGTTTTTCTGCTATTGCGCCCTTGAACAGACAACGATCCTGTGGGCAAGCAGCTATATGGTATTCCAGTGTGGAATCTCACCTGAGCGTGCGGCAAGTCTTGCAGCATTATTTTTTACCGGAATTACAGTCGGGCGTGCAATTAATGGTTTTCTTACGATGCGCCTGGGAGATGTTTCACTGATCAGAATGGGACAGGGGATCATTCTGGCCGGCATCGTGATCATGCTGTTGCCTTTTGGCGTAACCGTGACCTTTATCGGTCTGATCCTGATCGGACTTGGGTGTGCACCGATCTATCCGTGTATCATTCATTCCACACCGGCGTATTTTGGTGCGGACAGATCACAGGCGATCATCGGGGTACAGATGGCAAGTGCCTATATCGGAACCTGCCTGATGCCGTATTTGTTCGGACTGGTTGTGAAGTATGTGAGTGCATGGTGGCTGCCGGTATATCTGCTTATCCTGCTTGTCATTATGGTACTGATGCACGAAAAACTGGTAAAAAAAACGGTCAGGAATTAGCATAGGGATTGTAATTTCTCTTTTTTTGAAACTCAAGTTGAAACTCAAGCAAGGTACATTCAGTCTTGTTTTTTTGGGTGTGTGTGTTAAAATATCGGTAGGGTTCTTTACGAAGCAACAGAAGAGGGGGAATTAAAATGAAGTACATTAAGAGATTTCTATCAACATTATTGACAACCGTTTTGACTATGAGTTTGGTGCTTTCGGGTGTATTTTTAGTACCTGCCAATGTACAGGCCGCTCCGGCAATCTGGAATGGGATCGCAGATGTTTCTTGGTATACGGGTGATAAAACATCCTATGACATCTATACGGCGGAGCAGCTGGCAGGCCTTTCTCAGATCGTCAATACGGAAGGGGATGACAAGCGTTTTGAGGGCGTTACTATCAACCTGATGGCGGATATTTATCTGAACGATGTATCGACATACGGTACCTGGGGAGTAACTGCACCGACGAACAAATGGAATCCCATCGGTTACAAGGGAAATCCTGTGACAGGTTACAGACCTTTTGCCGGAAAGTTTAATGGCAACGGACATTCCATTTGGGGTATGTATGTGAAAGATGCCGGGGAGTATGCCGGATTTTTCGGATACACCAGCAGTGCTATGGTCAAGAACCTAAATCTGTACTACAGCTATATTGATAATAAAGGTTATGAATCCGGTACCATGGCAGGGGTAGCGGAAAGCTCCTGCTTCCAGGATTGTGTTGTACTCATTACAACCGTGAAATGCACGGATGAAAACGCCGGAAGCACAGTTGCTGCCGGTGGGTTTATTGGAGAAGTAAAAAGGGTGAACTACCTAGTTCCCTTTATGGAAGCTGCACTCCTCGGATTTGGCATTGCAGTCAACCCACTTGTATTCGCTGCTGCCGGAGATACGAACCATAGCGGAACATATATCATTCGGTGCCAGACCGTCTGTGCGAATATCTATTCTACGGATTTATCGGATGAGCCTCCTGTAGGCGGAATCGTTGGTAGAATCTCTTCTCCCACCGGAATTGACAGCTGCATCGCCTGCGGTATTAACACCTATTCCAAAGACACACTTACTGGCAAAATCGGCAAATGTGGGGTGATCGTTGGAGAAGCCGTGGAATGGCCCAGTAAGGTAACTTACGTGATTAAGGATTGTTCCGGTTCCTCATTTACCAGAGCAGACGGCGGTACGGTTCAGAGCGACGCCGGTCAGGTAACAATGCAGTAAATTTCGTAAAACAAGGATATAGAATAAGAAACCGGGCGGCTCAAAGTGAGCCGCCCGGTTGCGTTATCCTTATGTTGTGATCAGATATTCAGAAGCTTGCCAGACCACCATTTAGTGGTATGGAGTACTATTATGGCCCCAATGATTATAACAAAATATTTAATTACAATACTTCAAATGAGACAGTGGATCAGATAAATACCATTCTCAATGATGCTGATAAACTGCTGTCACTTTGTGGAGCAGAATACGATGATGTTACCGAATACCAGCTTTTGGTGCGTTGCCTTTCAGAACAGACCGTTGTTGAAGAAGCTTCCCGGCGCCTTCGTACAAAAGCAGACGGTGCATACTCAGGAAAGGAGAACCACGACCTTGCAGCTGGAAAGAATGTCCAACAGTTCCATCTTTATTGCGAAGAAAATATCATGCTGACAGGATGCCTATACGGGGTCTGGTACGTGGAAGATTTTTCTTTGGATGTAAAATTGCAGCATTAAATTTATCGGAAAACTCAAGTTAATTTGTGTATTGACATCTGGCTGCCCATTGTCTATAATCCAACATAGAAAGCTGTGAAGAGAAGAAGTACGGATGTGGGGAACACACAGAAAGCTGCCGGGTGATGAGAGGCGCGTGGGAAGCATATGCGGAATACATCTTGGAGTTGCATGGCAGAAGGGATGATGTTTCATATAAGAAGATCGTTCTGGTAGGTCATGACGGAAGCTGACCGTTACGACAGAGGAGTATCATTAGGGAATCCGGTGAATGAGAGCGGATGAACAGGATCGTACTTCATGAGCCTTCAGGTGTGAGCCTGCGGGGAAATAAAGGTGGTAACACGAGTATAACCTCGTCCTTTTACGGACGGGGATTTTTTGTTTTATCGGATATTTTATATGAGATATCCCATAACAGAAAAATCTCCTCCGACAGCAGCTATCAAAAAAAAGAAAGGAGCGGTATCGGAAAGATACCACATAACAGGAATGAAAGTTTATGATGAACTGGTTGCCAGAGGACTGATTGCGCAGGTAACCAACGAAGAAGAAATCAAGAAAATGGTTAATGAAGGAAAGGCAACTTTCTATATCGGCTTTGACCCGACTGCAGACAGCCTTCATGTGGGACATTTTATGGCATTATGCCTGATGAAACGTTTACAGATGGCAGGAAATAAGCCGATTGTATTGATCGGTGGCGGAACTGCAATGATCGGAGATCCCTCCGGACGTTCTGATATGCGTCAGATGATGACAACTGAGACCATCAATCATAATGTAGAATGCTTTAAGAAGCAGATGAGCCGTTTTATTGACTTTTCGGAAGGAAAGGCCATTCTTGCAAATAATGCGGACTGGTTGATGAATCTGAATTACATTGAGATGTTACGTGAGGTTGGTGCATGTTTTTCCGTTAATAACATGCTTCGTGCGGAGTGCTATAAACAGCGTATGGAAAAGGGCTTGTCCTTTCTGGAATTTAACTACATGATCATGCAGAGCTATGACTTTCTGGAGCTTTACAAGCGTTACGGCTGTAATATGCAGTTCGGCGGTGATGACCAGTGGAGCAACATGCTTGGCGGTACAGAGTTAATCAGAAGAAAACTCGGCAAGGATGCCCATGCGATGACCATTACCCTTCTTTTAAATTCAGAAGGAAAGAAGATGGGCAAGACACAGTCCGGCGCCGTATGGCTTGATCCGAATAAAACCTCTCCGTTTGAATTCTATCAGTATTGGAGAAATGTGGATGATGCGGATGTTCTGAAGTGTATCCGTATGCTGACTTTCCTTCCGATTGAAGAGATTGACAAGATGAATGATTGGGAAGGTGCTCAGCTGAATACAGCAAAGGAGATCCTGGCATACGAACTGACAAAACTGGTTCACGGCGAGGAAGAGGCGGAAAAAGCAAAAGAAGCTTCCAGGGCTTTGTTTGCAGGAAGCGGAAATTCTGAGCACATGCCGACAACGGTACTGACGGATGACGATTTCTTAAACGGAACGATTGATATCTGCGGATTACTGGTAAAAGGTGAGATGACAAAGACCCGCTCTGAGGCTCGCCGTGCGGTAGAACAGGGCGGCGTTACCGTAAACGATGAAAAAGTCAGTGATGTGAAAAAGGCATACACCAGGGAAGAACTGAATGGTACGGAGCTGATTGTGAAGAAAGGAAAGAAGAGCTTCCATAAGTTCACTTTATAAAAAAGAGAAACTGTTTTGGATCAAAAAAACTGCAGCCTGAGAATATCGGACTGCAGTTTTTTGATTGCGATGGAACCGTATAGGACACTATACAAGATCAAAATCTTTTCTTTCGTTATAAAGATGTAAGATTTTCTGAATCTTTTCTGTCGGAGTCAGTACATTGGTCATGGAAATATCATGGTTCATGAAATCAATAATGGAAGCCACGAATTTACTCATATCGGCTTCGATATAATAAGGGCGATCCAGAAGTTCCGGAATACGATAGTTCAGGTTTGTAGTAATAACCTTATCAAAGTCGCCCCTTTCATATGCTTTATCGAATGCTTCCAGACCATTTGTGAACAGACCGTAAGTACAACAGATGAAAACACGTTTTGCATGACGTTCTTTTAACTGCTTTGCAGTATCGATCATGCTTTCACCGGAGCTGATCATATCATCAATGATAATCACATCCTTGCCATCAATATTGTCACCGAGAAATTCGTGGGCAACGATCGGATTCTTGCCGTTTACGATGGTGGAATAGTCGCGGCGCTTATAGAACATACCGGTATCAACACCGAGTACGGAAGCAAGATAGATGGCGCGGTTCAGGGCACCTTCATCAGGGCTGATTACGACGGTATGATCTTTGTCAATGATCATATCCCTTTCGCTTCTGAGCAGCGCTCTTGCAAACTGGTAGTTGGGGGTAAAATTATCAAAACCGTTTAACGGGGTTGCATTCATGACACGGGGGTCGTGCGCATCAAAGGTAATGAAGTTGGAGATGCCCATGTCGGCAAGCTCCTCCAATGCGTAGGCACAGTCCAGTGATTCGCGACCGCTTCTTTTATGCTGGCGTCCCTCATACATAAACGGCATGATAACATTGATACGGTGTGCCTTTCCGTTTGCGGCGGCAATGATCCGCTTCAGATCCTGATAGTGATCATCCGGAGACATATGATTGACATAGCCGTTCATGGTATAAGTGATGGAATAGTTTGTGACGTCGCATAGAATAAAAAGATCTTTACCACGGACGGATTCATTGAGCACGGCTTTTCCTTCACCGCTTCCGAAACGTGGGCATTTCACGTCTAACAGATAGGATGCTTCCGTATATCCGTGAAGTGCAGGGTCAGATTTATGGATATTGTGAATTGTTTTACGATAATCTGCAAGGTAGGCATCTACTTTCTGACCAAGTGCAGTAGCACCCTGCATGGAAATCAGTTTTAACGGTGCAACCGGAAGTGCATGTTCCAGTTCAAGTAAATTAGGCATGGTATCCTCCTCATAAGCAAATCTGAACACTTAATTTATAACATTCTGCTAGTGACACGTCAAGGAATTTCTAGTAAAATGAAAATAATGGGTTAGAATAGAAAATGTGTGTGATCGGCAGGAAACATATTTCAAAAAACGGAAGACAGAAAGAACGAAAGTATGACGGAACATAAAATAAAAACAGTGGAAAAAAACAGTATAGCACAGGAACTTGGCGTGGAACCGGGGGATGTACTGTTAGAGATCAACAAAAATGCGATTGAGGATATTTTTGACTATCAATATCTGATTCGTGATGAGTATATTGAAGTGCTGATCCGTAAAACGGATGGGGAAGAATGGCTGTTAGAAATTGACAAAGAATATGATGAAGATTTTGGAGTGGAATTTGAAAACGGATTAATGGATGATTACAGATCCTGTCATAATAAATGTATCTTTTGCTTCATTGACCAGATGCCAAAGGGAATGCGTGATACACTGTATTTTAAGGATGATGATTCCAGACTTTCTTTTCTGCAGGGTAATTATGTAACGCTTACCAACATGTCTGAGCATGATATCGAGCGCATTATCAAATACCATCTGTCTCCCATCAATGTTTCTTTTCAGACAATGAATCCGGAGCTGCGATGTAAGATGTTAAATAACCGCTTTGCGGGAGAAGCCTTAAAAAAGGTGGACAGACTGTATGAGGGCGGTATCTGCATGAACGGTCAGATTGTTCTGTGCAAAGGTGTAAATGATGGAGCAGAACTGGAGTATTCGATCAGGGAACTGACAAAATACATTCCACAGCTTGAAAGTGTATCGGTTGTTCCGGTCGGTTTATCAAAGTATCGGGAGGGGTTGTACCCGTTAGAACCATTTACCGGAGAGGATGCAAGGGAAGTTATCTCCATGATTGAAAAATGGCAGAAAAAGATCTATGCGGAACATGGAATCCATTTTGTTCAGGCATCCGATGAATGGTATATTCTTGCCGGGGAAGAAATGCCGGAGGAAGAACGTTACGACGGTTACTTACAGCTTGAAAACGGTGTCGGTATGGTGCGGCTGATGATGACGGAATTTGAAAGCGCATATGAAAGGCTGAAACAGGTGGCTGATGACGGAGAGGTAAGGCTTGACAGAGCGCTTACCCTGTCCATGGCGACAGGACATCTTGCATACAAATATATACGCAGGATGGCAGATCGTATGCAGGAGTTATTTCCAAACCTTACCCTGCAGGTCTATGATATCCGCAATGATTTCTTTGGAGAAATGATCACGGTATCGGGACTTTTGACAGGGCAGGATCTGATTGCACAGTTACGCGGAAAAGAATTGGGTGAAGCCCTGTTTTTACCGGAGAATGTACTGCGCAGCGGAGAGGATGTGTTCCTTGATGACATCACGGTTTCGGAACTGGAAAGCGCTTTACAAGTGCCTGTGGATATTGTAAAATCAAGCGGGCAGGATTTTATTGATGCCGTGATCGGTTATTTAGATTAGAAGGAGATATGGAATGGGTAAGAAGAGAAAACCGATTGTTGCCGTCGTCGGCAGACCCAATGTTGGAAAATCCACGTTGTTCAATGCACTGGCAGGCGAACAGATTTCAATTGTAAAAGATACTCCCGGTATTACAAGGGACAGAATATATGCAGATATTACGTGGCTGGATCATCAGTTTACGCTGATCGATACCGGAGGAATCGAACCGGACAGCGGAGACATCATTCTTTCCCAGATGCGTGAACAGGCGCAGATCGCGATTGATACGGCGGATGTGATTCTGTTTCTCGTGGATGTGAAACAGGGACTGGTGGATGCGGATTCCAAGGTTGCGGATATGTTAAGGCGGGCGAAAAAGCCGGTTTTATTAGTTGTAAATAAGGTGGACAGCTTCCAGAAGATGATGGCGGATGTATATGAGTTCTATAATCTGGGTATGGGCGATCCGACTGCAATTTCCGCAGCGAACAGAATGGGGATTGGTGATATGCTGGATGAAGTGGTGTCGCATTTCCCGGAAGATGATGTGGAACAGGTTGAAGATGACAGGCCAAAGATCGCAATTGTCGGAAAGCCAAATGTCGGAAAGTCTTCCCTGATCAACAAGCTGATCGGAGAGAACAGGCTGATTGTGTCCGATATTGCAGGAACGACCAGGGATGCAATTGATACAGAAGTTGTACACAATGGAAAAGAATATGTGTTTATTGATACGGCCGGACTTCGCAGGAAGAATAAGATCAAAGAAGAACTGGAACGTTTTATGATTATCCGTACAGTCAGCGCAGTGGATCGTGCAGATGTGGTATGCCTTGTGATCGATGCGGATGAAGGTGTTACGGAGCAGGATGCCAAGATTGCCGGAATTGCACATGAGCGCGGCAAAGGGATGATCATTATTGTCAACAAATGGGATCTGGTCGAAAAAGATGATAAGACAATTTATCGTTTTACGGAAAAGGTACGTCAGACGCTTTCCTTTATGCCTTACGCAGAACTGCTGTTTATCTCTGCAAAGACGGGACAGAGAATCGGAAAGCTGTATGATATGATTGATGCAGTCATCGAAAATCATGCCATGCGTGTACAGACGGGTGTGTTAAATGAAATCATGACGGAAGCGGTTGCAATGCAGCAGCCACCATCGGATAAAGGAAAACGTCTGAGGCTGTATTACATCACACAGGCAGCTGTCAAGCCGCCCACCTTTGTTATTTTTGTAAATGATAAGGAATTGATGCATTTTTCTTATACCAGATATATCGAGAATAAGATTCGTGATGCCTTTGGATTTCAGGGGACTCCGTTAAAATTTATCATTAGGGAACGAAAGGACAAAGACGCATAATGGTTCGCATATATTGTTTACTGATCGGCTATGTATTTGGCTTGTTTCAGACTTCTTATATCTATGGAAAGGCACACGGCATTGACATCAGGGAACACGGAAGCGGTAATGCGGGAACGACAAATGCACTTCGTGTTCTTGGAAGAAAAGCAGGACTGATTGTATTTGCGGGAGACACGATCAAATGTATTCTTGCTGTAGTGCTGACTGCAATTTTATTTGATAAATCCCATCCGGATATGATCTATCTGTTGAAGATCTATGCTGCCGCGGGCGCAATCCTCGGACATAACTTCCCATTTTATCTGAAATTTAAGGGTGGAAAGGGAATTGCAGCTACAGCGGGTATGGTGTTGGCTTTTCATCCCTATATGATTCCGCTTGAAGTGGTCTTGTTTTTCAGTGTGTTTTTCATTACACACTATGTGTCACTGGGATCATTGCTTGTATATGTGGGATTTATGGCACAGCTGATTGTAATGGGACAGCTCGGAGTATTCGGAATGAGTCAGGCAATTTTGATGGAAATGTATCTAGTTGGCGCGTTCTTGACAGTTATGGCATTTGTAAAGCATAGATCCAATATTGTACGCCTGATTCACGGAGAAGAGAGAAAAACCTATTTAAGCAAAAAGAATGTGGAGGAATGAGCAAATGGCAGAGATTGGAATTATCGGAGCGGGAAGCTGGGGAATTGCACTTTCTGTATTATTACATAACAATGGTCATCATGTTACCGTGTGGTCTGCAATCGGTGATGAGATTGATATGTTAAACAGGGAGCATGAACATAAGGATAAGCTTCCGGGTGTAAAGCTATCGGAAGAAATGGTGTTTACCAAGGATCTGAAAGAGGCAACAAGGGACAAAGATCTGCTGGTACTGGCTGTACCTTCCCCGTTTACAAGGAGCACGGCAAAGCAGTTAAAAGATGTAGTTGCTGACGGACAGATCATTGTCAATGTTGCAAAAGGGATAGAAGAAGCAACACTGATGACGCTTTCAGAGATTATTGAAGCGGAGGTTCCTCAGGCTGAAGTTGCAGTTTTATCAGGACCTTCCCATGCGGAGGAAGTCGGCAGAGGAATTCCGACAACGATCGTAGTGGGGGCAAAAACGAAGAAAACAGCAGAGCATATCCAGAATATTTTTATGAGTGAAGTATTCCGCGTATATATAAGTCCCGATATTCTGGGAATTGAGCTTGGCGCGGCCCTGAAAAATGTAGTGGCACTTGCTGCCGGAATTGCGGATGGACTTGGATACGGAGACAATACGAAAGCAGCATTGATCACCAGAGGAATTGCGGAAATCTCAAGGCTTGGTATGGCTATGGGTGGAAAAGCGGAGACCTTTTATGGTCTGTCCGGTATCGGAGATCTGATTGTAACCTGCGCATCCATGCATTCCAGAAACCGCAGAGCCGGTATCCTGATCGGAAAGGGCTATACCATGCAGCAAGCAATGGACGAAGTAAAAATGGTCGTGGAAGGTGTGTATTCTGCCAAAGCGGCAATGGGACTTGCAAAAAAATACAATGTGCAGTTACCGATTATTGAACAGGTGAATGAGATTTTATTTGATGATAAACCGGCAAAAGATGCTGTCGGAGAATTGATGCTGCGCGACAAAAAGATCGAGAATCCGTTATTGCCGTTTGAAGCATAGGAGCAAATGGAGGATGCGCTATGGAATGTACCTGTTGCAGATGTGGGAAAACATTTAATTATGAGAAATATTACGGAATCTGTCCGAAATGTGCCGCATATAACAGACAACCGGGGATGGAGCAGGAAGATTTTGATGTAGAGCATGACATCAGTGCAAAGTTTAATATGGAAGAGGATGATTCCTGTGCAAGGCTTCATGAGCAGTATGACAGTGCACCGTCCCATCGTCCCCATGAACAGCATATGGCATATCATAAAACCTATGACGGGGGAAATGTCTATGAGAAAAAGAATGGCAGAAAATGGATCTGGCTCATTCTGATTGTGATTTTTATCGGTGTTTTTGCCGGTATGCTGTATAGCATGAATCGGAAGAGACAGGACATCTTTGAAAAAAGTGTGATGACGGAGGCGCCGGAACAGGTTGTAGTGACAGAAATTTCGGAACCGGGTCTTTCTGTCAGGGCAGATGCGGTATTTGATCTTGGAACGGACAGCGAGCTTTCGTTTGTACCACAGTTTGAGAGATTGATTGCTGTACATATTACGGTGACGAATGATAATTATCAGGGAGGCGGAGATCTTGGTGCACCGTTAGTGGAGTGTGACGGTGTATACCGGACACCGCTTGGAGAAACGCGGTTCACGCAGGACATGCTTGCTGAAATCGGAAACAGGGAATTTACGGAGCATATGCTCTCAGAATATATCTATACCTTGGAAAATAATGCAGGATACTTCTTCTATTTCATCCCGGAGGATGCAATGGATACAGAGAATGCGCTGAATATTATATTTGAAAAATATAGGTCCGAAGATTCCGACGAAGTAGAAATGCAGTATTTGTTTACGTTCTCTGAAATGCAGGAAGCGGATTCAGGATCTGAAGGATAAGCGGGAGGAACATGGATGAAGAAAAAAGGACATATTCTGAAATGGATCTTCGGGATATATATTGTTTTTTTTATATTACAGATTATCATACCGTTTGCGATACAGTTTTATAATGACTTTCAATCTGAAGATGCGGTTTATGATTACGGAGAGGTTGAAGCTGCGCAGGTTAGCTGGGCCAAGCTGGGAGAATCATATCATGATTATACAGCCAGGGATGGCTACACATTGTATGCGGTCAGCCTTCCGATGACCAATCATTCTGCGGCACAATACGTCGTTACGGATAGCTTCAGTTATCGTGCGGATGGAAGTTTTTCAAATGGTTTTAAAGGTGGAACCTATTCCGAAACGACCAATACTTATGAAATGGAAGAGTGCGATATTATTTATTCGAATTGCCAGGGTTATCATGAGGAATTCGGATATGATACCGCAACCGTAATTCCCGGTGGATGTACAGTCACACATACGGATATCATTGAGATACCGGTGCAGGCATCGCATATCAATCTGTATTGTACTTATACGGGAAACTATCTGATTGATCTGTGACCGGCTGACGGCATCGGACAGAGGAAAAGCAACATGGTATTCAATGAGTGAATCGGAGTGCAGGGAGAGAAAAAATGAAAAAACGAATGATTGTATTTTTTACTGTGGCTGTCTTAACCGTGAGTGGTATGACAGCATGCGGCAGAAAGGCGGAGAACGTATCTGCGGACCAGAATGTGAATGCTTCAGAGGAAAACAAAAGCAATGAGGATAACAGTACGCAGGTAACGGAGCCGGTTGAGGATGCAGCTGATGCGGTTGATGCCAATGCAGAGGAGGCAGAAGAAACAGAGCAGGAAGAGCCTGGAATGGAGAAGGAATATACACTGCAGTTTTATCAGTACGGAGAATTTCTTGATACAGTCGGACTTCGGATGACGGATACAGAGTTTATTCTTTTGGATCAGGAGACAGGTGAGATACAGGAGGAATATTCCTATACCGTGCTGACGGACAGTCTGATTGCCTTGTATGTGGAAGATGCAAAAGCCTATACAATCTGCTATTATAAGATCAGTGGATTTGATTATACGCTGAATATTCTGGGAGCAACAGCGGAATCTTTGGTGGGAAGCTGGAATGTATATTATACGGATCAGGCATCAACGGCCGACATTGAGTTTATGCCGGACGGCACTGCAATTGAGAGTAACCAGACGAGTGCCGATGGGATGAAGGCAGACAGCCCTTATGAATTCCATTACTGCTGGTATGCACCGGACGATACAGCATTATTCCTGTTTGTATGTCTGGATAACGGTTATTATGCATACAGCGTTGAACTGGCAGAAGACGGAACGCTCAATCTGACAGAGAACGGTGCTTACACCTACGATTTGTAATAGCAAAATATGATAACAGAAAAAAGAGCGGTTGCTTTCAACATATATAAAGGATAAGCCGAAGTTAAGTGACAACGTTGAGGCGTTTCTTTATATATGATATGAAAGCAACCGCTTTTGCTTTGCAGAATTCTTCTTGTTGGCAGGCAATCTGCAAAGGAAACTCTAAATATTGGATACGATCTCTGCAGTCATTTTGGGACGGTTCATGGTATAGATGTGAATGCCGTCAACATCATGCTCCTTGAGATCGCGGATCTGATTGATTGCATAATCGATGCCGGCTTTTCTCATATCTTCAGGGTTTTCACCGTAATTGGCAATGAGGTCGGCAAGTGCCTTCGGAATGGATGAACCGGAGAGTGTAACAGTGGTATTCAGCTGTTTGGAACTGGTCAGCGGCATGATGCCGGGAAGGATCGGAGCAGTAATTCCTTTTTTTGCGGTAAGATCAAGGAAACGATAGAAGGAAGCATTGTCAAAGAACAACTGCGTAACAAAGAAGGAGATACCCTGATCCTGCTTCTGCCTCATATAATCCAGATCGGAATCCATAGTGGAAGCTTCAAAATGCTTTTCCGGATAGCAGGCACCTGCAATATGAAAATCCATGTCCTTGTGTGCCGTATGCAGATAGGCGGCAAGATCCATGGCATGTTCAAACTCGCGGCTGTTATATTGTTCATCCGTCATATATTGCGGACGGTCCCCACGAAGTGCAAGTACATTTTTCAGATGATGGCTGCGCATTTCCGAGACTACTTCATCGATAGAGGATTTTGTGGCACCGACGCAGGTCATATGTGCAAGTGCATCCGTGTGCAGGGTATTCTGGATATAATCTGCAATTTCAATGGTTTTCATGGAGCGGCTTCCACCGGCACCATAGGTAACACTGATGAAGTCCGGGGATAGTGCACTGAGTTTTTCCATGATGGAAAAAGCAGCTTCAAATTCATCCTCTTTTTTGGGAGGAAATACTTCGAAAGAAAGCGTCTTTTTTGTTTTATTCAGTAAATCTGTTATCATAGGTATCCTTTCTGATTATGAAGAATCAAAATATATTTTTCTTGAATTTCATACCCGAATATCGTACCATGAAAATAACGGAATTTCAATGCAGAAAAATGTGAGAAGGAGCAGGATTATGGCTGAATTAACAGGTAATTTTACAGGAACGAGCGAGTATGTGGCAAGCAAACAGCTTATGGATAGTGTCAATGTGGCAATTGCCCTGCAAAAACCATTGCTGATCAAGGGTGAGCCGGGAACCGGTAAGACAATGCTGGCGCAGGCTGTTGCAAAAGCACTGCAGAAGCGTCTGATTATATGGAATATTAAGTCAACAACGAAAGCACAGGAAGGTCTTTATGTATATGATACCATTCAGAGACTTTATGACGGTCAGTTTGGGGAAGAGGGCGTAAATGACATTGCAAGATACATCAAGCTTGGAAAGCTGGGTGAGGCATTCGACAGTGATGAGCAGGTAATCCTGTTGATCGATGAGATTGATAAGGCGGATCTGGAATTTCCCAATGATCTCTTATGGGAGCTTGATCAGATGGAATTTTATATTAACGAGACCAAGCGTACGGTAAAGGCAAAACACCGTCCGATCGTGATGATCACATCGAATGCGGAAAAAGAATTGCCGGATGCGTTTTTAAGAAGATGTATTTTTCATTATATTGATTTCCCCGATAAAGAATTAATGGAGCAGATTGTTAAGACGCATTATCCGGATGTGGAGCAGAAGCTGCTTGAAAATGCGATGGAAGTATTCTACAAGATCAGAACCTTCCGTGATATCCGCAAGAAGCCAAGTACATCCGAACTGATTGACTGGATCAATGCCCTGCAGGTTGGAGGAATCTCTGCAGATACATTGAAAAAAGAGCTTCCGTTTATCGGTGTTGTTGTAAAAAAAGATGAGGATCTGGAAACGGTACGAAACAACAGTGCAAACTTCTAAAGGAAACGGTGCGATATGTTTACGGATTTTTTCTATAAGCTGAGAGAGAACGGATTACAGGTTTCTCTTGGAGAATGGCTGACACTTCAGGAGGCGTTAAGAGAGGGGCTCCATGAGAGCAGTCTGACAGGATTTTATTATCTCGCCAGAATGATTCTGGTAAAAAGCGAAACCGATTTTGATAAATTCGATATGACCTTTGAAGACTGTTTCAAAGGAAAGAAAAATGATAAAGAGATCACATCCCAGATGTTAAAATGGCTGGATAAAGAGGACATGAATGATCTGCTGCATGAGATGAACCGTGATTATATGAATCAGATCGATGGGGAAGCGCAGATTGACAAAGAGGATGTGGAGCAGAAATTCAAGGATCGTCTGAAGGATCAGGATTCCGAGCACAATGGCGGAAGCTACTGGATCGGAACCATGGGAAAGACGATGTTTGGTAATACCGGCGGCAATATGGGAGGAATCCGTGTTGGCGGACAGACCGGTTACCAGTCAGCGTTTGAAGTAGTCGGAGCAAGAAAATATAAGGATTTCCGGGATGACAGAGTGCTGACAAACAGGCAGTTCCAGCTTGCTTTTCGAAGACTGCGACAGTTCTCTACCAGACTGGATATCCCGGAGACGGAACTTGACATTGATGGAACGATCAATAAGACCTGCAATAATGGCGGATGTCTTCAGATTGTTATGCAAAAGCCAAGAAAGAATGCAGTCAAGCTTTTACTTTTAATGGATTCCGGCGGAACCATGATACCATACAGCTCCCTGTTAAATGAATTGTTTCAGGCCGTGGACAAGTCCAATCATTACAAGGATGTAAAATGCTACTATTTCCATAACTGCATTTACAATAAGGTGTATAAAACGCCGGAGTGTGAAAATGGTGACTGGATCGATACGGAGTGGATGTTCCGTAATCTGGACAGTGATTATAAGGTTATTATTGTCGGAGATGCTGCAATGGCGCCCGAAGAGCTGTATTCCGTAAACGGGAACTACAGAGGACCCAATGGTGGTCTTGCCGGATGGGAATGGCTGCAGCTTGTGAAGCGGCACTATAAAAAAGTGGTGTGGTTAAATCCGAAGATGGCGCCCGGACATGCACCGTGGCGTGAAGCGGAAACGGCAATCAAGGGACTGTTTCCAATGTATAAATTGACCGTAAAAGGATTGAATGATGCGATGATCCGTCTGATGCAGCATGCATGATCCGTATACAGTCAGAAAACATAAATATGGAATGGCAGACATTGGGTTAATATAAAAACAGATAGTTTGTGATAAAAAGACGGCTGATCCATGACAGATCCGGAAGGTAAGTCGTAACATCCATAAAAATCGGTGTCAGAACCAGACAGCCCAACAGGTAAAATGGCAGAACAGTTAGGAATATTGTGCGTTTTCGTCTGAGTGGATAGAAAAACAGACAAAGCAGAAAGGACAGCACGGCATAGAGCAGGTAGTTTGCCAGATGAGAGGGCTGTGAAAAATAACCGGTAACGAGCAGACAGAGCGCACCGGTAACAATAAACAATAATAAGGGACTGAATATTTCAATACAGGCAAGATATTTGCGAAATGAAAAAGGGACATGATCATGTCTCTTTTTTTCTTCATCTTCCGTATACTGAAGGAGACCGGAAATACCGCCAAGGAGAATCAGGATGCCGGTCATCCCGACGAAAATATGGACAGTAAGCCCTTTTTTTACAGAAGAATAATCATCGTAGGAATTTTCTATGTCAAATGCAAAGGTGGAATCATTGGTCAGATACTTCCGGTAAAGTGCTTCCATTTCGGATGGATCAGGAGATTCATATTCGGATAATAAACTGTCATTTAAGAGATAGGACTCCAAAATATGCAGGGAATAAAGTTCGAATAATTCCGAATATACAATCTCGTTTGTGATCTTACTCATGGTTGTGGAAGAGGATATCACAAGGTCGACAAGATTTGTTTTTTTACCCTGGTCAAGCCGGTCTGAAAGATCATCGGGAAACAGATAGCCACACTCTGCGTGACCGGTCAGGACGTCCTGGTAGAGACGCTCTTCTGACGGAGAAAGATAGAAGTGACAGACACTTTTCCTTGACAGAATATTTTGTACAAGATCATAAGTAAAACCGGAGTCAGCCTGCGTATAAAGCGCAATGTTTAATCTGTTCTCCTGAGAATCCGTATAGGAAAAAAACACTGCCAGAGCAGGAAAGAGCAGTAACAGGATCAGATAAAACGGTTTTTTCAGAATACGTTTTATATAGAGAAGCAGACACCTTATATAAAAAACAGGGCTCATGGTTGTTTCCTCCGAAAATATAGAGATGAAAAACTAAGGAGCAAGAGTACCAGCGCATCGCAGAGCAGTATGATACAGGTATTGTCAAAAAGACGGACATATTGGTAAGTGGTGCGGTCTGAAAAACTCATCATATGAAATAACTGCTGCATCATAGCGGTTGTTGGCAAAAATGTGCGGATGTGCAGTAAGCTTTCCGGTAAAAGTCCGATTGGAATAAAGCAGCCGCTGATAAACATAAGTAGAACAGATAAGGTAAAAATAAGGATCACTGCCATGCCGGAAGATTTTGAACAGGACATTATCAAAAGAAGATAAGCCGTACTGGATAATAACAGTAAAAGTGCGAGAAAAAGAATCTTCCAAAAGGCGGTGGCAGAAATATGGTTTGTGATATTCCACCATGTCAGAAACAGAAAAAGGGGAAATGCAGCAGTCAGCTGAGAAATCAGAATGCTGCAAAACTGGCTGATACCCTGGGTAACCAGACCGATCCGGGCAGAGGCAAGTTTCTGTATCTGCGCTTTGCTGCCACGATGATAAAAACCGGCATAACAGACACCGGATAAAAGCAGGTAGAACAGGACTCCGGAAGAAAGGTAATAGTTTTTTAATGAAACATTCCCGGTTGGACTGGCCTGATTGATGTGAAACAGGTCATCACGGACGAGTGCATACTGGAGATTGCGAATGTCAAGTTCCATATACGCATCGTTCAGTGCCGAAGAAAGACCTGCGTTTCTATATAATTCTGTCATGGTATAGGTACCGGCCTGGGCCGCAGATAAGGTCTTTGCACCGGATATGGCAAGCTCCTGTAATAGTACGGCTGATAAAACATCTGAATCGGACAATAAAACGGGAATGTGGTAATTGGTGCCATCCATGATGCCTTCAAGAACATTTTCGGGAAGCAGCATGACGGCACAGACTTTGCCGTTTTTCAATGCAACCCGAGCATCCTGTTCATTCATTGGCTGAAAGACAAAATGTTCCTCTACACTTTCCATCCGGGAGATGATATTCAGAGCAAGCTGTATAGTATCCGTGTCGCTTTCAATAACAAGGGCAACGGGTACCTTGAGTGCTTCTGCGGTATCTGTGAATTTGGATACAGCACAAAAAGCAACTGTACCGGCAAAAACTGCCAGTACAATTGCTCCTAAGATCATCTGTGGGATATATCTGCATATCCTTTTTTGTTGATATAGAAAATATCGAAAACGTAGATTCATAATTGTCCTTTATTGCACATGGTAGGAACTGTACATGTTCATAAAGATCTTAATTCTAATACATACCCATAAGTAATGAAGCTATCGGGCTGTTATACAGGTTTGTCATAATCTCAGCACCCAGTGTATTAAAGTCTGCTTCGGTCATGTTGAACAGGTCGTAGCGGGTACCGGATGGCTGATCCACAGAACTGCTTACCGGTTCCAGTGAAATGGATCCGCTTAAGGACACCGTATATGCACCGCTCATAACATTAATGGTCAGATCATTGATATCATAATGCATGCTCTTGCCGGCAACGACATTATTGTAGGTACCGTCCATGGTAACGGACAGATAATTTTCACCCATACCGTCAATGCTGAGAGAGAATGAAGAGGCACCGGTTGCCGTATCCAGCGTGTTGTTGTAGGTCAGGCTTCCGATATAAGAGCCATCCGCGGTAATGCCAAGAACGGTATCTGTTGCTGAACTGCTGCCATTGCTTGTGGTATTACTTTCGATACTGATACATGCAGTGTAGCCGTTTGCAGCCATGTTGATCTGACCGGATACCTTATCTGTCGGACGGTCAGTGCCCAGGAAAGAGATCTGTGCATCCATATCGAGGGTTGTACCGTCAGCCGGGATGGAATCCTTATATGTAAGCTGGACCATACGCCCCTTATTATCCACATAGACGGTGAAAGTAATGCCGTTTTCAGGGAATGTAAGAACAGCATCCAGATCGGAACGGGAGAGATCGACATTGCTCTGGGCGGCATAATTATAGAACAGATCCAGCAGCTTCTCCATAGCCGTTTTTGTGATTGTGACTTGATAACCCTGACAGGATTGTGATTTCCCGTTTATTTCGATTTCTGTGGTCTCACCCTTGGTGTATTCAATGCTTTCCATGAACTCATTAAGTTCATCCGGAACGGTGGCAGTGGAAGATGACTGCATAGCATCAAAGAAATTGAAAGCATAATCAGCAGGAATGGAGAAATCCGAACCAAGTAAAGTTGCAAGGTAAGAATTTGCATAATCTGTGCTCATGGTAGTGGTATTGATTTCAAGATATCCGTCAAAGAAATCCGGGAGTGCCAGTGCCATAAAGTCATCATAGGCAAACAGATTACAATCCAGATAAGAAATACCGCCATAGGTAATGTCAATACTGGAAGCCATCTGTTTTTTGTCAGCATCAATTGCAGTATTGCCGGAGATACCAAGACCGTTTAACAGATATGCTTCATATGGCATGGATGATCCGCCGATATCGGTGATGGTCAGCGAAAATGCTTCCTGATAAGCACCGGATAAGGTCATTGTCATAAGTTCATCACTACCGAGATAGGAAGAAAGAGCACTGGGAGCATCGGATGAAAAGGTCTGGCTGACTGCGTTTGCCACAGTTTCCTTCGGACTGCCGGATGCTTTGTCTTTCTTTAAAAAGAAGAAGACACCTGTGCCGATCGCAGCGACAAAGATCACAATCAGCAGAATGATGAGCGGTAGTTTGGATTTCTTCTTGGGAGCAGCGGCATTGGGCGCCTGAGCCGCAGAATTAACATAATAAGGGTTCTGATTCTGGAAATTTTGCTGTGCGTAACCCATGTTCTGTCCCTGGGAAGTATTATAATTCTGATACATGTTCTGCCCCTGGGGTGCGTTATAATTCTGGTTCATGTTCGGGTTTGGCGCTGCATTGTAATTCTGGTACATGCTCTGAGTGCCCGCAGCGTTATAGTTCTGATACATATTCTGATTAGGAGCAGCGTTATAACCCTGATACATGTTCTGAGCGCCCGCAGTGTTCTGGTTGTAATTCTGATACATGTTCTGACCACCGGCAGCGTTATAGTTCTGGTACGTGTTCTGAACCGGTGTAGTGTTCTGATTTATGTTCTGGGCCGGTGCAGATGAAACGTTCCCATTGTCAGCAGGCTGCAATGGAATGGTTTTTGAATCTTCTTCTTGTTCTGGATACATATTGAATTCCCTCCTGTGATTTTATGCTTTTATCAATTCAATCAGAGCATCTCCGCGAAGTGTGGGAGCGATCTGATGCAAAAGCCCCTGTTTTAGTAAAAAGAGCTGATTACATAATGCAAGTTCCGGTTCCTCGTGTGTCGTGATGATCATGGTTCCACCGCTTGCAAGATATACGGACAGGTAATGTCTGATATCCGCCTTGCATACCAGATCCAGGGCGGCACTCGGTTCATCCAGGATCAGAAGCGCCGGGTGATTCTGAAGTGCAATTCCTAAGCTGACCCGTTTTTTCATTCCACCGGATAATTTTGATACCGGCATGGATAGCATATCGGACAGATTTAAAAGTGCAAGAAATCCGTTTTCCAGCTCCCTTCGAAAAGCACGTTTATTTCCGCAGAACCATAAAAAAAGGTTGTCACGTACGGACAGATCCGGAATCAATGGATTCTCCTGCGGAACATAGCCGATCCGTTTCAGATGATTCTGTGGCTCGAAACAGGGTGCCGCATTATCGAAACAGATTGTGCCGGTATCCGCTTTCTTTGCTCCGGCAATCAGGGACAGAAGTGTTGATTTTCCACAGCCGTTTGCACCGATAATACCGATACAGTCTCCCTGATGAACGGTCAGGTCCAGGTGATCTATGATTTTTTTATGATGATAGGAAAATGATAAATTTTGTACCGTTAGCATAATCAGACCTCTTCTGATTCAGTATATCAAATTTACATTATAATAGCAAGAAACACGTTCTTGCCGGGAACGCAACCAGTGGTAGCAGAGTAACAACGGAAAAACGGCAATCCTGTATGTAATCAAAGTAGAAAAATTGTGGTATATTTTTCCTGAAAAATAGGGTAAAATATAAAAAATATTGAAAACAAGAGGTAAGTTTTATGCAGAAGGTTTCTTATGAATATCACAACCTTCCGATTCCGGGGGGCGGATATGTAACAGGCTTTGCTTTTCATAAAAAACAGAAGGATATCTTATATTGCAGAACGGATATCGGCGGGGTATATCGATTTGATTATGAAACACAGACCTGGAAGAGTCTGATTGATCATGTTACAACGGACAATCTGGATGAAACATTCCCGATTGCCATTGCACTTGATGACAGGAATCCTGACAGGCTTTATGTTGCGTGTGGTGTATGGGAGAAGGGAAAGGGAACGTTTGCCTGTTCTGAAGACAGAGGAGAGCATTTCACATATAAGGAGATCCCGGTTCCTGTGCATGGCAATCTGAACGGACGCGGAACCGGCATGCGTCTGGTGGTATCGCAAAAAGATCCGGATACGTTGTATTTTGCGAGTCAGCAGAACGGATTTCTGGTATCCCACGACAGAGGAACAACATGGTCGGTACAGGATGTCTGTGGAGAACAATATCTGACCTTTGTTTTTGCATCACCTGAGGACAGGTGTCTGGTTGTCGGAACGGCGGGAGTAACAAACAGAAAAAATGACAGGGAGAGGGGACATTCCCTGTATGTATCCTATGACGGTGGAGAACACTTTACAGAACTGGACGAGCCGGAACATGATTTTTATGAAGAATCCAGGATGTCCGGGCTTGTGGCGCAGCGTTATGACTATGACGGAAAGTATCTCTATGTGACATTTGCCAATACAGGCAGTCGTTCCTATGTAATCGAAAACGGCTACAGCTGTGACAGTGGGGACACCCTTGGCGGAAAAGTCGTGCGTTACGATTTCTTATCGGACGGAAGAATATCTACCTATGAAGAGATTACGCCCAATGCATCCAACACGGTTATGATTGCACAGAAAAATCCGATGTTAGAGGATGATATCCTGTTTCCGGTCGTGGATGGGGAAAAGGATCATAAGCACAGAGGGTACAATTTCGGATTCTCCGGGATTTCATGCTGTCAGGACATGCCGGGACTGCTGATCTTAAGTACGATCTGCCGTGATAACGGTGACAAGCTGTATCTGTCCATGGATCATGGTGAAAACTGGCAGATTGTTTTACACGACCTTTTAATCGGCAATATGCATTTTCATGCACCCTATATGAAAAAAGAGTATAATGGCGGACATTCCCTGATCCACTGGCTCAGTGATGTGAAGATTAATCCGTTTAATCCGGAAGAGGTGTGGTTTAATTCCGGAACAGGAGTTTTCCGTAGTGAGAATCTGCTCCAGTCAGACAGAAGTTTCTGTGACTGGTGCAATGGAATAGAAGAAACTGTTCACCTGAATGTTTACAGCCCGACCGCAGGAGATGTGCAATGTATCGACATCGTCGGTGACCTTGGCGGCTTTGCCTTTGAAGATGTGGATAAGCCGTGTGAGAATTCTTTTGCGGATGAAAACGGCAATCGCTATATTACCTGTATCAATGCTGATTTTTCGGATGAACTGCCGGATTATGTGATCGTAACACCCAGAGGAAACTGGACGGGCAAGACCAAGGGCGGACTGATCCTGTCCACGGACCAGTGCAGGACCTTTACCAGACTGCCGATGCCTTTTGGGATCTCCGATTATCTTGATGAGAAGCTTGCAGGGATCGAGCATCCGAATGTCAACTCCGGCTGGGTGGCAATGAGCCCGGATACCAGAAATATCGTATGGTCTGTTGCGGATGTGATCGACCTGCCGATCGCGGGAGTGATCCACAGTAAAGATCAGGGAAAAACATTTGAAAAGGTACATGTATATGATCTGAACGGAGAAGAACTTACAGACGGAAAGCTGAAAATATTCTCAGACCGCATGGATTCGGAGCTGTTCTATGGATTTGGCGATCATTCCAAAATGTATGTAAGCTGTGACGGAGGTGCATCCTTCTATCAGAAGCCGGTCGATCAGGCATTCCCGGATGTTGAATTTGGTATCATTGATACGAAAAACCGCACGGAAGTACGCGGAGAAGCCGGAAAAAGTGGCGTTTTTTACATGGCAGTATCGGAAGGCGGGTTATGGAAGTATACCTATCATAAAGATATGGATCACATCAGCCTTCAGAAGCTGTCCCACGGAAACGATACCGTATACCGTGTAGGACTTGGCGTCTTATCAGAGGAAAGTGATTACAAAAAAGACAATAAGGCATTGTACATCTGTGGTGATATTGACGGAGTATATGGATTTTACCGGAGCTTTGATGACATGCAGAGCGTGGAACGGATCAATACCGATGCACAGATGTTTGGTGAGATCAACAGCATTGACGGTGACTGCCGTACCTTTGGCAGATTCTTCATTGCAACCGGTTCCAGAGGTGTATTATACGGCATTCCGGCTAAGAATGAAGAAGCTGTTTGAACAAGGTAAAAGTCTGTTTTGAAAACACAAAATCATGTCTAAACAGAGGAACCTTCTGCATATACATGGAGTAGTATTTGCAGGAGGTTTTTTTATGGACAATGGAAACGGATCCGCTTATCGGATGAATACATATGACATTTACAGGGATATGAATGTACGGACGGGGGGAGAACTGTATATCGGCGTGGTGGGACCGGTACGCACCGGGAAGTCAACTTTTATCAAAAGATTCATGGATGAGCTGGTATTGCCGTTAATGACGGATGAACATGAAAAACAGCGGACAATGGATGAACTTCCGCAAAGTTCCGGCGGCAAGACGATCACTACGACAGAACCGAAGTTTATTCCCAAAGAAGCAGCGGACATCAGGCTGATGGATGATGTGGAGATCAAGGTGCGGCTGATTGACTGCGTCGGCTTCATGGTGGAGGGGGCTGCCGGGCATCTGGAGGAAGATCAGGAGAGAATGGTACATACACCGTGGTCGGAGCAGCCGATCCCGTTCACGCAGGCGGCAGAGATCGGAACCGAAAAGGTTATCCATGACCATGCAACGATCGGAATGGTCATCACCACGGACGGCAGTTTTTCAGAGATCCCGCGCGAGAATTATAAGGAGGCTGAGAAGCGGACCATACAGGAACTGCAGAAGCTCGGAAAACCATTTCTTGTGCTCGTAAACTCGTCAAAGCCCTACAGTGAGGAAGCCAAACGGGTGGCGACAGAAGTTTCGGAGCAGTACCACGTGCATGCGATCCCGATCAATGTGGAACAGCTCAAAAAAGAGGATATCCATATGTTAATGGAGCAGATCCTGTTGGAATTCCCGGTAAAATGTATCCGGTTCTATATGCCCAAATGGGTCGGGATCCTTGGCGAGGATGAGGAACTGAAAAAAGGAATTGTGGAATATGTACGGAAGTTTGCACTTCCGGTACAGAATATGAGAATGCTGCGGGAGGCGGTGTCCGACAGGGAGGACGACTGCCCGTATATCAGGAAGATGAAGCAGGAGAATGTGGATTTTTCCGATGGCAGTGCCGATTTTGATCTGTCGGTGGAAGATACCTATTATTACGGAATGTTAAGTGATATCCTGGGTGAGCATGTGTCCGGAGAATATGAATTTCTGGATAAGATGCGGGAGATCTCAGCCAAGAAAAAAGAGTACGAAAAATATGCGGATGCCGTGACAAGCGTCAGTCAGAAGGGCTACGGCGTGGTGTTGCCGGAGAGAAGTGAGATTGCACTGGATTCACCGGAGGTTATCAGACACGGCAATAAGTTCGGCGTTAAGATGAAGGCAGTCAGCCCGTCCGTGCATCTGATCCGTGCAAATATCGAAACAGAGATCGCGCCGATCGTCGGAACGGAGGAACAGGCAAAGGATCTGATCGGCTTTATCAAAAAAGAATCAGATACGGAGAACGGTATCTGGAATACCAATATCTTCGGAAAAACAGTGGAACAGCTTGTGGAGGACGGGATCCAGGGCAAGATTGAACGCCTTGGCGACGAGTGCCAGACCAAGCTGCAGGACACCATGCAGCAGATCGTAAATGACAGCAATGGGAAAATGGTGTGCATAATTATTTGATGTTTATGCCGTTTTGTGATGAAGAATTCTGTTGGGAGAAGCTGTCTGGATGAAGATTTCATGGAGAATGATTTTAAGACAAAATCCAAATTTATTACTGATAGTATTTGCACAATAAAGAAAAATGTGGTACGCTTCAAATATGTTTGGGTAACCATACAAAAAAGAAAAAGGAGAGAAAGAAACAAATGGAAAAATTTTTCAAGGTGAAAGAAAGTGGTTCTACTGTCAGAACTGAGCTCCTTGCCGGACTTACAACATTCATGGCAATGGCTTACATTCTGATGGTAAATGCCGGCATGTTCGCTGACCTTGGTACAGTTTCCTACAATGCAATTTATATTGCAACAGCTCTTTCCGCTGTTATTGGTACTGTACTGATCGGACTTCTGGCAAATCTGCCGTTGGCACAGGCTTCCGGTATGGGACTGAATGCATTCTTTGTATATACGGTATGCTTCGGCTTCGGACTGAGCTATGCAAACGCATTGGTACTTGTATTATTGGATGGTATCGTGTTTATCATTCTGACTGCAACAGGTCTCAGAAAGAAGATCTTTGATGCAATCCCGAATTGTGTCAGAGTAGCGATCCCTGCAGGTATCGGTCTGTTCATCGCATTCATCGGTTTACAGAACGTAGGACTGGTAGTTAATAATGCCAGCACATGTGTTTCTCTTGCATCTTTTAACGTATTTAACGGTACAGCTACATGGGCAAGCATTATGCCGCTGTTAATTACTATCTTTACCCTGATTGCAATTGCAGTTATGGCAGTAAAGAAAGTAAGAGGATCTGTACTTTGGGGAATCGTTGGCGGATCCGTTGTATATTACATTCTTGGATTTACCGTAAACGGTTTCTATGACGGATTTGCAGAAGGATTAAGCTTTAATCCGATCAGTGCATTCGGTGATTTCTTTGATCAAGCATTCTTAAAGGTATTTACAGAAGGTTTTGATTTCTCTGCATATCTGGAAGGACATTCCACAACTGATCTGGTAATCTTAGTAATCACAACCGCACTTGCATTCTGCATGGTGGATATGTTCGATACACTTGGTACACTCTACGGAGCATGTGCAAGAGGAAATCTTCTTACCAAAGAAGGTGAAGTTCCTAACATGAACAAGGCAATGCTTGCAGACGCAGTTGCAACTGCATGTGGTGCTGTATGCGGTACTTCTACAGTAACAACCTTCGTTGAGTCTTCTGCAGGTGTAGCAGAAGGTGGTAAGACCGGTCTTACTTCCATGGCTACAGCAGCATTGTTCTTCATTGCAATGTTCTTAAGCCCGGTTGCACAGCTGATTCCGGGATGTGCTACAGCAGCAGCGCTGATCTATGTTGGTATCCTGATGATGAACTGTGTAAGAGAAATTGACTGGACGGATATTGAAGTTGCAGTTCCTGCATTCTTAACCGTTTCCATTATGCCTTTCGCTTACAATATCAGCTATGGTATCGCACTTGGTCTGATCTCTTACATCTTCATCAAACTGTTTGGTGGAAAGGTTAAAGAAATCAAAGTTGGTACATGGGTTATCGGTATTCTGTTTGCATTGATGTTCTTCTTAACACACTAATATCAGTGCGGACAACAGATAGGTAAATATACCGGAAATAACGGGGCATCCGCAATTTATTTGTGGGTGCCCTTTATGATAGGTGCGCCTGACGGCGTATATCACTGAAGTTTCAGACAGATAGGAGCAATATGGAGAAAACGACTTATCGGATCATGATTGTGGAAGACGATCAGGGGATTGCACAGGCATTGGCGGCGCAGGCTGCATTATGGGGGCTGGAGGTTTTGTGTGTACAGAATTTCCGGAATATCATGGCAGAATTTGCTGAATATGAACCGCATCTGGTATTAATGGATATCTCATTACCTTTTTTTGACGGATATCATTGGTGTGCCGAGATCAGAAGGGTGTCCAATGTTCCGGTCATCTTTATCTCATCGGCTGCCGATAATATGAATATCGTCATGGCAATGAATATGGGAGCGGATGATTTTATTGCGAAGCCGTTTGATCAGAGTGTAGCCATGGCAAAGATCCAGGGAATGCTCAGAAGAACCTATGAATTTGCATCATCGGTGCCGATCCTGGAGCATCGTGGGGCGCTTCTTCATACAGGGGATCATTCATTAACGTATCAGGGAGAGAAAATAGAACTTACCAAAAATGAGTACCGGATTCTGCTGACTCTGATGCAGAATAAGGGAAAGGTTGTTACAAGGGAAAAGCTGATTGAGGTACTGTGGGAAACCGACAGCTTTGTGGATGAAAATACGTTGACAGTCAATGTAGGAAGACTTAGAAAAAAACTGGAAGCCGGAGGTTTGTCGGATTTTATTGTGACAAAATTCGGAACCGGTTATCTGATAGGGGAATCATAGAATGTTTTTTGATTATATGAAACAGAAAAGAACAGAAATTCTCGTGTTCTTTCTGTTTGCAGTCATTTTGTCCGTATCGTTTATGTTATATCATCTGCCGGTGGCTGCAGTGTTGTACCCGGCAGCAATCTGTTTCCTGTTATTTGCCGCATGCCTGCTCGTGGGTTACGGCAGAGAAAAGAGGACTCACCATGCGCTGGAGGAGCTGAAGAAGAAATCAGCGGAACTGATGGAGGATTTTCCGGAAGCGGATGGTATTGCTGAAGCGGATTATCAGGAAATTATACAACTTTTATGTGAACAGCATAAGAGTATGCATACCCGCATGGCGACAGCGTACCGTGATATGATGGATTATTATACGATCTGGGTACACCAGATCAAAACCCCAATCGCATCCATGCGTTTACAGCTACAGAATGAGGATACCGAGATTTCGCGGAAATTATCGGCGGAGTTATATAAAATAGAACAGTATGTGGAAATGGTGCTGGTCTTTTTAAGGGTGGATTCCGAGAGTACGGATTATTGTTTTCGTGAGTATGATCTGGACAACCTGATCAGGCAGACCGTCCGCAAATTTTCAACTGAATTTATATTAAGAAAGTTAAGCCTTTGCTATGAACCGGTCAATAAGAAGATTATGACGGATGAAAAATGGTTTTCCTTTGTACTGGGACAGGTTCTGTCAAATGCTTTGAAATATACCAAGGAAGGCAGTATTACGATAGAGATGGATGGTAATGACATCCTGTGTATCAGTGATACGGGGATCGGTATTGCACCGGAGGATCTTCCGCGCATCTTTGAAAAAGGATATACGGGCTATAACGGAAGAGTGGACAGAAAGGCAAGCGGACTCGGATTATGGCTGTGCGCCCGTGTCTGCAAGAGACTGGGATATAAGATCAGTGCTTCTTCCACAGTAGATGTCGGAACACAGATCCGGATCGACCTGTCGAGAGAAAAAGTGGAATTTGAATAAAGTTCTTACAAAAGTGTTAGATTTTCAGGAGGAATTGTAAGCCGATGAAATGGTATTACATGCCTCCTTTTTCTTATAATGCAGATACAGGCAATGAAGAAAAGCTGTGTACAGAAATGAAATTGGAGGATGTGTAATGAGTATTTTGGAAGTGGAAGGGATCAAGAAGATCTATACGACCAGATTTGGAAGTAATCAGGTAGAAGCATTAAAAAACGTAACTTTTAAAGTGGAGCAGGGTGAGTATGTTGCGATTATGGGTGAATCCGGATCCGGAAAAACAACGTTACTCAATATTCTTGCGGCGCTTGATAAACCGACGGCAGGAAGTGTGAAACTGGACGCAAGGGATCTGTCCCGGATCAGGGAATCGGAGATGGCGGCATTTCGCCGGGATAACCTTGGATTTGTATTTCAGAATTTCAATCTGTTAGATACTTTTTCCATTGAGGATAATATCTACCTGCCCCTTGTGCTTGCCGGGATGAAGTACCGGGAGATGCAGGAGCGTCTTACAAAGGTGGCAGGACGTCTTGGTATCGCAGATCTGTTGAAAAAATATCCTTATGAGGTGTCAGGCGGACAGAAGCAGCGTGTTGCAGTGGCAAGAGCATTGATCACAGAACCGAAACTGATCCTTGCAGATGAACCGACAGGAGCGTTGGATTCCAAGGCAACGGATGAACTGCTCGGGCTTTTCAGAGAGATCAACGAGAGCGGTCAGACCATCCTGATGGTAACACATTCCGTAAAAGCGGCAAGTCATGCGGGACGTGTGCTCTTTATCAAGGACGGGGAAGTATTCCATCAGATCTACAGAGGAAACCTTACCAATGAGCAGTTATATCAGAAAATCACGGATACGCTGACAATCCTGACTACAGGAGGTGAGCGCGGATGAGAGGAGGATTTTATCCCAGGATCGTATTGACGGGCATGAAGAAAAATCGTCGATTGTATCTGCCGTATCTGTTTACCTGTATCGGGATGATCATGATGTATTATATCATTCTGTTTCTTGCGAAAAATCCGATCATCGCATCGATCCGCGGAGGGGATTCCGTACAGCAGATGTTAAGCCTCGGAAGCTATGTAATGACATTTTTTGCAGTGATTTTCCTATTCTATACACACTCGTTCCTGATACGGAGGCGCAAGAAAGAGTTCGGACTTTATAACATTCTTGGAATGGGTAAGCGCAACATTGGTATGGTAATGTTCTGGGAGACTGTTTTTGTGGCGCTTGGTGCAGTGGGAATCGGTCTGTTTTTCGGAATCGTGTGCTCAAAATTAGGAGAACTGATTCTGGTAAATGTGTTAAAAGGAGATGTGAAGTACTCGTTTTTGATTGATTTTGCAGCAATGAAGCAGACTATGTTTCTCTTTGGCATGATTTTCCTGTTGATTTTTATCAATACCATGTGGCAGGTTGGAAGAACCAATGCGATTGCACTGTTGCACAGTGAGAATGTCGGAGAAAAGCCCCCTAAGGCAAACTGGTTTTTGGGATTGATCGGTATTGCACTGCTTGGAGGTGCATATTATCTGGCGGTTACGATCGAGAATCCGTTGGATGCGATGATGTGGTTCTTTGTTGCCGTGATCATGGTGATCATTGCCACATATCTGATTTTCATTGCGGGTTCTGTCCTGATCTGTAAATTGTTACAGAAGAATAAGAAATACTATTATCAGAAGAAACATTTTGTATCCGTGTCATCCATGGCTTACCGGATGAAGAGGAACGGTGCCGGACTTGCATCCATCTGTATTCTGGCAACCATGGTGCTTGTTATGCTTGCCGGTTCTGCCTGTCTGTATATGGGATCTGAGGACAGTCTGCAGACCAGATATCCGCAGGGAATCGTCACAACAGTCAGACAATATGACCTGGGAAAGATGAATGATGAGGAGGCGGATAAGAGAAGGCAGACGGTGAACGAGATCGTAGCAGTACATGGAGGTGCTTTGATACAACCGATCGAATATCGTTATGCCACAATCACAGGTGTCATAAACGGCGATGAGTTGGAAGTGGATTATCGGATGTACGAATCATCAGCAACTGTCTTTAAAAACCTTTACCAGATCTATTTTGTGCCGCTTACGGATTACAATAAAATGACAGGCGGGCAGGAAACACTGGCTGATGGTGAGGCAATGATGTATACCTATCGTTGCAAATATGAGGATGACATACTGAATGTTCATAATGGAGGAAGCTTTAGAATCATAAAAAAAATTCCAGAGTTTCGTATCAACAGTAACATGGCAATGGATATTCTGCCTTCCATCGTGATCGTTGTACCTGATTTTGAATATTCACTGCAGAAAATTGCAGCATTAAAAACGGAAAATGGGGAGCAGATGTTAATTCCATATTGGTATTACGGGTTTGATCTGAATGCGGATGTGGATGAACAGGTGGAGATAACACAGGAGATATATGCCGCACTGAAAGCAGGGATTGATGCCGATGCTATTTGCTACTGTGAGAGCAGGGAAGCAAACCGTTATGACTTCTATGCGACTTACGGCGGTATTTTCTTTCTCGGTATTCTGTTAAGCATTGTATTCTTATTTGCCACTGTTCTGATCATGTACTATAAACAGATATCGGAAGGGTATGAGGATCAGGCACGTTTTGCAATTATGCAGAAGGTGGGCATGACGAAGGAAAATATCAGAAAGAGTATTAATTCCCAGATGCTTACGGTATTTTTTATGCCGCTGGTGATGGCAGTTGTTCATCTGGCTTTTGCATTCCCGATGATCCGGAAGTTATTGATGTTGTTTAATCTGATGAATGTGAGATTACTGGTACTTACCACACTTGTGATTGTGCTGATCTTTGCTGTTTTCTATGCGGTTGTATACAAGATTACATCCAATGCCTATATCTCCATTGTCAGTGATGCGAAGAATGAAAAAATGTAATTCATGAATATTTTCTAAAAAGGATACCGAAGGGTATCCTTTTTTGGTATAATAAGAACAAAAATCCGGCATGAACGGGATTTTATGGATACAACTACGAAGCAGGGGGCAGAACATGTTACAGGAATATCAGTTAAATGAGATTAATAAGGAATGTCTGAAGGTCTGGGGGCGCACGAATGGTGAATTGACACCGTTAACAGTTTTCTGGACTGCAGGCGGAATTGAGCTGCATGTAAAAGCATCTGAATTATGGCTGGAGATTGAGACGGATTATGACTGCTATGAATTATGGGGAAGTGTACTCGTAAACGGTGCACAGGTGAGCAGGCAGATGCTTCCGAAAGGCAGAAGTTCCTTATGCCTGTTTCGGAATATGAATCCGGAGGTCGGGAAGACGGTACGCTTTATGCGGGATCTTCAGGCTATGTCCGATGATCCGGGAGCAAAACTTCAGATCCATGCGGTACGTACGGACGGCAGCTTCCTTCCGGTCAGAGAAAGGAAATATAAGCTGGAATTTATTGGAGACAGTATCACATCCGGCGAGGGTACGATCGGTGCAAAGGAGGAACTGGACTGGATCTCCATGTTTTTCTCAAGTGTGCATGATTATCCGACACTGGTCAGTGCGGAATGTGATGCGGAATACCATGTGATTTCCCAGAGCGGCTGGGGTGTATTATGCAGTTGGGATAATAATCCGCACGCTGCATTACCAAAATATTATGAAAAAGTATGTGGTATCTTAAAGGGAGAAAAAAACAAGGCACTCGGGGCCATGGATGATTACGATTTTGCAGGCTGGCAGCCGGATGCGGTAATCATCAATCTCGGAACCAATGACGGCGGGGCGCTTGATCAGCCACAGTGGCAGGATCCGCAGACAGGTGAGACCTTTAAAAATCACAGAAACCAGGACGGAACCATGGATGAGGCGGACGCGGCACGTTTTTCCGACGGTGTCAGAAACTTCTTGAAGAAGCTTCGTAAATATAATCCGGAGGCACAGCTTGTCTGGGCATACGGTATGCTTGGGAGTCTGATGATGCCGTATATCCGTAAGGGGATCCATGACTATCAGATGGAGACGGGGGATGCAAAGGTGTCCTTTGTACTGTTGCCGGAAACAACGGATGCATCTGTTGGTTCCAGAAGCCACCCGGGACAGAAGAATCATGAAGAGGCGGCAAAAGTGTTGAGCAGTTATCTGAAAGCAATTTTATAATAAAGCGATACCATAATTTATATGATTATCAATCAGGAAAAGAGGGATTATCATGAGTGCAGTGTATGAAAAATTAAAAAACTGTGTGGCATGTATCAGAGAAAAAACGGATTTTGTACCAAAGGTAGCACTGGTACTGGGATCTGGGCTTGGAGATTATGCAAAGGATATCCGGGTGGAAGCAGAGGTATCCTACCGTGAGATAGAGGGATTTCCAGTTTCCACAGTTCCGGGGCATGCGGGAAAATTCGTATTTGGTTATGTAGGAGCGGTGCCGGTGGTATGTATGCAGGGCCGTGTCCATTATTATGAGGGGTATCCCATTTCGGACGTGGTACTTCCTATCCGTCTGATGAAGATGCTGGGTGCGGAGATTCTGTTTCTGACAAATGCAGCGGGTGGACTTCAGGATGATATGGCACCGGGAGATTTTATGCTGATCACGGACCAGATCTCCTGTTTTGCACCGAATCCGTTAATCGGACCCAATATTGATGAATTGGGAGTCCGTTTCCCGGACATGACAAAGGTTTATGATCTGGATTTACAGAGACTGATCAGGAAAAATGCATCCATGCAGGGAACTTTGTTGAAAGAGGGCGTCTATGCACAACTGACGGGACCGTCCTTTGAATCACCTGCAGAGATTAAGATGTTAAAAACACTTGGTGTGGATGCGGTTGGAATGAGTACGGTTGTTGAGGCAATTGCAGCAAGGCATATGGGAATGCGGGTATGCGGTATCTCCTGTATCTGCAATCTGGCTGCCGGAATCAGTAAAAGTCCGCTGTCCCATGAGGAAGTGCAGGAGGCGGGAAAAACAGCAGCGCCATATTTTAAAGCACTGGTAACAGCGTGTATTCAGGATATGAAATAAAAAGAGGGGGTATTTGTAGTGATATCACCGGAAAAGAAACGGGAACTCATCAGGCTGGCAATTGAAGCAAGAGACAGATCGTACAGTCCGTATTCCGGATACTGCGTTGGCGCAGCACTTCTTACCGGAAACGGAAAAATCTATACGGGCTGCAATATCGAAAATGCTGCATATACGCCTACCAATTGTGCGGAACGGACAGCGGTGTATAAAGCGGTATCCGAGGGAGAGAGAATACTGTCTGCGATAGCAATCGCCGGAAGCCCAAAGGGAGAGATCACACAGTACGCGTATCCCTGTGGGGTGTGCAGACAGGTATTGCGGGAATTTTCAGATCCGGAGCAGATGTTTGTACTTGTGGCAAAGAGTGAAACTGATTATCTGGAAACGACACTGGCACAGCTGTTGCCGGAGAGTTTCGGTCCGGCTAACCTGATGCGGTAAATGCCGGTACATAGGATTTTGAACAGAGCAGGAGGGATACTGAATGAATATCAGACTGTTTCATGCGAATGTTATGTCGATGAAGAATGACTGCAGCATTGTTGAAAACCATGAAATCTGGATTAAGAATGGTAAGATTGTATATATCGGAAAACCGGACAGCTATCAGAGCATGGAAGACAGCATGCGGGAATGCAAGATCCTTCCACACGGATTTGATCAATCGATTGATTGTGGGGCAGATGTGCTGATGCCCGGATTTAAGAATGCCCACGCACATTCCGGCATGACACTGTTTCGGACAAGCGCTGAAAATCTGCCGCTCGACAGATGGCTGCGGGAACAGATATTTCCGATGGAGGCAAGGCTTGAGCCGGAAGATATTGCCATTTTATCGAAACTTGCAATTATGGAATATGTAGCAGGTGGGATCACGGCAGTATTTGATATGTATCTGACACCGGACAGTATCTCGCAGGCCTTTATGGAAACGGGCATGCGTTGCGTGCAGTGTGGTACAGTCAACAACTTTACGCATTCAGCAAAAGAACTGGAAGATTTTTATGTGAGGCTCAATCAGATGGGGCCGCTCATGGGCTACAGACTTGGATTTCATGCAGAATATACGACGGATGAAAAGATTTTAAAACAGATCGCAGAACTTGCACATAAGTACCGGGCACCTGTTTTTATGCATCTTGCAGAAACACAAAAAGAAGTGAATGAGTGCAGGCAGAAGCATAATGGCATGACACCGGTGGAATATCTGGATTCTCTTGGAATCTTTCAGTACGGAGGAGCCGGTTTTCATGGGGTATATCTGTCCGCGCATGATATGGAAATCCTGCAGAAGAAACATGTTGCGATTGTTACAAACCCGGGATCCAATGTGAAGCTTGCCAGCGGAATGGCACCGGTTAAGGAACTGCTTACAAGAGGAATCACGGTGTCAATCGGAACGGATGGACCTGCCAGTAATAATGCACTGGATATGTTCAGGGAGATGTATCTGACTGCCGGACTTGCCAAACTGCGCGAACAGGATGCAGGAGCAGTGGATGCACAGGATGTACTTCGTATGGCAACCGTAAACGGAGCCATGGTTATGGGAATTCCTGAGTCTTCCACACTGGAAGTGGGAATGAATGCGGATCTGATCAGGGTCAGCATGAAAGCACCCAATATGCATCCGCTCCATGATTTTGCAAGAAATCTTGTATACAGTGGTCATGCCGGCAACATTAAAATGACAATGGTTGCGGGTAAAATTTTATATGAAGACGGTAATTACCATATTGGAGTCAAACCATCGCAACTGTATGAGCAGGTGGAGAAAATAGCGGACAGGGTGATCAGAAAGTGACGGAGAAATAAATGGAAGTAATTGTGTTTTTGGTTGTACTGGTGGTATTTTTAATCGCATTCTATGTGAAGGGTGCGCTGGATGAAAAGAATCGTAAACGCAGGTTTATGGAAGAACTTCGTAAGAATTACGGAAAACCCAGAATGCATATGGACAATCCGGAACGGTATGCCAATCTTGGGCAATATTACGAAAAACATAAAACCGGATATGCTGTAGATGATATTACCTGGAATGATCTTGCCATGGATCAGGTATACAGCCGTGTAAATTATACCCACAGTGCCTGTGGGGAGGAATATCTGTATTACCGGTTACGCTGTCCGGAACAGATGTCCGGAGAGGAAGCGCTCAGTGTACAGGAAGAAGCGCTGATTCGTTATCTGCAGGAGCATGAGAAAGAGCGTGTCGAACTTCAGATGCAGTTTTCACAGATTGGTTATACCGGGAAGTATTCCTTGTATCAGTATCTGGAGTTTCTGGAGAATCTTGGAGAACGTAACAACAAAAAGCATTATGCAGCACTTGCAGCATATCTGTTGACAGCCGGTATTGCTGTATTTGCGCCTTCTGTTGGAATTACAGCGGCACTTGCGGTGATGATCTATCAGATCTTTTCCTATCTGAAGGAGCGTGGAGAGAATGAACCCTATCTGGTAAGTTTTTCCTTTATCCTGCGTTTTATAGCCGGAGCACAGAATCTCTTGCAAAGTGGCAGAGTGCAGAATAATGGGACGGGAAAACAAAGTGATCTGCAGGATTATCTGTCCGGAATGCAGGAACATATTAAGAATTTGCGCTCCATCACCAGGCATTCGTTGTTTTTAAATGGTGAGAATTCCAATCAGGGAGATCCGCTTTCCATTGTGTCCGATTATCTGAAAATGATAACGCACGTGAATCTGATCGAGTTTAACCGGATGCTGTTGGCGGTTCGTGCATCCAAAGAGGAGCTGGACAGATTATATACCAAAATGGGCTATCTGGAATACCTTTTGTGCGTCGGTGAGTATAGAAAGAGTCTGCCATGGTATTGTGTGCCGGAGTTTGATGAGCATACGGGAATAAAATGTGAAAAACTCTACCATCCGTTGATTGAACAGGCAGTTGCGTGCAGCTTTTCAGAAGATCGGGGAATCCTTGTAACCGGTTCCAATGCGTCCGGTAAATCTACCTTCTTAAAGAGCGTGGCAGTCAATGTGATTCTGTCACAGGCAATGCATACGGCACTGGCAGAGAATATGAAACTTGCGCATTACAGGATCTATTCGTCCATGGCACTCCGGGATGATCTGGATTCCGGAGACAGCTATTATATGGTAGAAATCCGTGCGTTAAAACGGATCATTGATGCAATTGATAATGGACAGAATACAGCGGGCAACAGGATTCTGTGTTTTGTGGATGAGGTACTTCGTGGTACGAATACGGTTGAGAGAATTGCTGCGTCCACGCAGATCATGAAATATTTTTATGACAGGAATGTATTCTGTTTTGCTGCAACGCACGATATAGAACTGACGCATTTGCTTCAAGATGAATATCACAATTTTCATTTCGAAGAGGATGTGACGGATGGGGATATTCATTTTAATTATGAACTGCGTGAAGGACGCGCAACAACCAGAAATGCCATCAAGCTGCTTGAGATCATGGGATATGAGAAACGGATTATTGATGAGGCCCAGAATATGGCAGCGGAATTTGTAAGAACCGGAAAATGGAGGGAGTCCCAATCATGATGAAAGTGACAATATACACGGATGGCGCTGCCAGAGGAAATCCGGATGGCCCCGGGGGATATGGGACTGTCATTCATTTCGTGGATGCTTACGGAAAGCTTCATGTCAGAGAGTACAGTGCCGGATATAAAAAGACGACAAATAACCGTATGGAGCTGATGGCAGTTATTATCGGCCTGGAAGCACTGACGAAACCCTGCGAGGTCACACTGGTCTCTGATTCGAAATATGTAACCGATGCGTTCAATCAGCACTGGGTGGATGGGTGGCTCAAAAACAATTGGAAAAACAGCCAGAAGCAGCCTGTTAAAAATGTGGATCTGTGGAAGCGGCTGCTCGCAGCAAAGCAGAAGCATGAGGTGACCTTTGTATGGGTAAAGGGACATGCAGGACATCCGGAAAATGAACGTTGTGATATGCTTGCGACATCTGCGGCGGACGGTGAGGATTTACTTGACGATTGTATTATGGAATGATATGATTTTAATGGTTTAGGACAAGGCATGAAGAGGTGCCGGAACAAGGAAGGACTTGGTGCGATGGGTAATTTGATCGAATTTCTCAGAGTGTTTTTCAGCTATCTGCTGGTGTTTGCAGTATACGTTGCAATTGCGGCAGTAGGAATCTTTATTGGTATTAAGTGGAGAAAGAGCAAGAATAAAAAAGAAGTATCCGAAGAAACTGCAGCAACCGCAGAGCAGGAATAGAATAACTGGAATGAAATGTATAAGGAAGGGCTGTCTTGCGGTGTGCTGTATGACAGCCTCTTTTTTCTGTTTTTTCATACTATGAGGGAATAAATATGGCAAGATCGGCAAATCAAAAGCAGAAAATATTGTTTTTGCTGCAATATCTGGAAAAGAAAACGGACGAAGAACATCCGGCAACGACAAAACAACTGATTGATTATCTGGCCATGCATCAGATCAGCGTGGAACGTAAGACGATCTATGCGGATATGGAAACTTTAATTGAGTTCGGATATGACATTGTGTATGTAAAGTCAAGAACGGGTGGCGGATATTATCTGGCAAGCCGCAAGTTTGAGCTTCCGGAGTTAAAGCTGTTGGTGGATCTGGTGCAGTCCTCTAAGTTTATTACAAGTAAGAAGTCCAGAGAATTTATTAAGAAGCTGGAGTCGCTGGCAAGTGAGCATGAAGCCAGACAACTGCAGAGACAGGTATTTGTTGCAAACCGCGTAAAAACAGATAATGAGAATATCTATTATCTGGTGGATGAGATCCACAGGGCGATTGGCGCACAGAAGATGATTTCATTTCAGTATGTGGAGATGACAGTCGATAAGAAGCTCTGTTTTAAAAGAGGCGGTAAGCGTTATGTAATCAGTCCCTGGGCATTGACATGGAATGATGATTGTTATTATATGATCGGCTATGACCATATGGCAGAGCTAATCAAACATTACCGTGTTGACAGAATGCACGATATCCGTATGGAGAGGGCGGAACGCCTGGGAGAACAGGCATTTGCTGCATTTGACCTGGCAGCATATTGCAGAAAGACATTCCATATGTTTGCAGGTCCGGAAGAGGCTGTTGTGCTGTCCTTTAATGATAACTACAGCAGTGTTGTGTTTGACCGTTTTGGGAAAGAGATTCAGCTTCATAAAAAAGAAGACGGAACCTTTACCATCCGCGTAGAGGTCATGATCAGCCACCAGTTTTTTGGATGGCTTGCAGGGCTTGGGACAGGCGTAAAGATAGTGGGACCGGTATCGGTACGGGATCAGTATCGGGAATTTTTGAAAGAGATTTTAGAAAATTATACATAAAGGCAGGATAAGAAAATGGAGATTTCATATGCAGACAGAATGAAACAATTTGAAGAAGGAATCTTTCAGGTGTTGAACGAGAAACGTTTTGAGCTTCTTGCACAGGGACGTACGGTATATAATCTGTCCGTGGGAACACCGGATTTTGAGGTGCCGGAGCATATCAGGGAGGCGGTAATCAAAGCCGCTGCGGATCCGGAAAATTATAAGTACGCATTAAGAGATCTGCCGGAGCTGACACAGGCGGTGATTAATCGTTTTCATAAGCGCTACCATGTAACCCTGGAGGCGGATGAGATTATGTCGGTATATGGATCACAGGAGGGAATTGCGCATATTGCATTGTCACTTTGCAATTCCGGAGATGTTATTCTGGCACCGAATCCGGGATATCCGATTTTTTCAATCGGACCGGAACTTGCAGGAGCAGAGGTTGTTACCTATGATCTGATCGAGGAAAAAGGATATTTGCCGGAACTTGAAAAGCTCCCGGAGGATGTGCTTGCACGCGCAAAATTCATTATTGTATCCTATCCGCTCAATCCTGTGTGCAAATGTGCGCCGGCAAGTTTTTATGAGGAAGTGATTGCTTGGGCAAAGGCGCATAACATTCTGATCATTCACGATAATGCCTATTCGGATATTGTATATGACGGAACGGTGGGACGCTCTATTTTATCCTATGAGGGAGCAAAAGAGGTTGCGGTAGAATTCTATTCCCTTTCCAAATCCTTCAATTATACCGGAGCCAGGGTGAGCTTCTTAGTCGGGAACAAGGCTGTTGTGCAGAACTTTAAGAAGCTGCGCAGCCAGATTGATTATGGCACATTTCTGCCGGTGCAGTATGGCGCAATTGCTGCACTGACCGGACCGGATGATTCTGTTATTGCACAGTGCGCAGAGTATCAGAAGCGCCGCGATGCACTTTGCGGAGGACTGCGAAAAATTGGCTGGCAGATTCCGGACAGCGAGGGAACCATGTTTGCATGGGGCAGGATCCCGGAAAAATTCGGGGATGACGATACCGGATTTGTTATGGAGCTTATGGAAAAAACAGGTGTACTCTGTACACCGGGAAGCAGTTTCGGAACCCTGGGTAAAGGGCATGTACGCTTTGCACTGGTACTTCCGGTTGCGCAGATCGAAGCTGCGATCCGGGCAATTGATGAGAGCGGTATCCTGAGATAGTGTCTGTCGGAAATGTCAAGATGTTTCAGAGGTGGGAAATATAGAAAATTCCACCTCTTTTTTGTTACATTTTCACATTGCCAATCCGGTTGACAGGTTTGTGGTGAGTATTTATACTTATTCATAACGACACAAGATATAGAATGATTATGTAAACCACACACTAAATAAAGTGGTTATTATGTGGGAGGAGTAATATCAGCATGGGGAATTTGAACACGACAGAAAATAATCAGGAAGAAGAACTGGATTATGAGGCACTCTATCAGACAAAACTACCGGTTCGCGTCATTAAGAAGGACGGCAGTACGGAAGAATTTCATGTACAAAAGGTAATCAATGCAGTCGGCAAGTCTGCATACAGAGCATTGACAAAATTTTCTGTGGATGAAAAGAAACAGATTTGTCATTATGTAGTTGATAAAGTGGATGAACTGGAAGCAGAGGAGATTCCCATTCCGGTTATGCATAATATCGTAGAGAGCGCTTTGGAGGAAGTAAAACCGATTGTAGCCAAGAGCTATCGCGATTATAGAAATTATAAACAGGATTTTGTCCGTATGATGGATGATGTTTATAAAAAGAGTCAGTCCATTATGTATGTCGGAGATAAGGAAAACGCAAATACGGATTCGGCACTGGTGTCTACAAAACGAAGCCTGATCTTCAATCAGTTTAACAAGGAACTGTATCAGAAATTTTTTATGACGACGGAAGAAATTCAGGCATGCCGGGACGGTTATATTTATGTCCATGATATGAGTGCAAGAAGAGATACGATGAATTGCTGTCTGTTTGATGTAACAAGTGTATTAAAGGGTGGCTTTGAAATGGGCAATATCTGGTATAATGAGCCAAAGACACTGGATGTTGCATTTGATGTGATCGGAGATATCGTTCTGAGTGCTGCAAGCCAGCAGTATGGCGGGTTTACAGTACCGGAAGTGGATAAGATCTTAGAGCCGTATGCGCAAAAGTCTTATCAGAAATACATTGAAAAGTATGAGGCACTTGGAATCGGAGAAGAACGTGCAAAGGAAGAAGCTGTAAAGGATGTACAGCGTGACTTTGAGCAGGGATTTCAGGGATGGGAATATAAATTTAATACAGTGGCAAGCAGCCGGGGAGATTATCCGTTTATTACTATGACGGCAGGAATCGGAACCAAGCCGTTTGAAAAGATGGCCACGATTACGATGTTAAATGTCAGAAAAGGCGGTCAGGGTAAAAAGGAATGCAAGAAACCGGTATTATTCCCAAAACTGGTATTTTTGTATGATGAAAATCTTCACGGTCCCGGAAAACCGCTCGAGGATGTATTTGAGGCAGGCGTGGAATGCTCGGCCAAAACTATGTATCCGGACTGGCTCAGCCTGACGGGAAAGGGTTACATTGCGAGCATGTATAAGCAGTATGGAAAGGTGATATCCCCCATGGGCTGCAGAGCCTTTTTATCACCGTGGTATGAGAGGGGCGGTATGCACCCGGCGGACGACCAGGATGTGCCTGTATTTGTCGGAAGATTCAATATTGGTGCAGTATCCCTGCATCTGCCCATGATCCTTGCAAAATCAAGACAGGAGAGTAAGGACTTTTATGAGGTTCTTGATTACTATCTGAATCTGATCAGACAATTGCATATCAGAACATATGCCTATCTTGGTGAGATGCGCGCATCCACCAACCCGCTTGCATATTGCGAAGGCGGTTTCCTCGGCGGACATCTTGGATTGCATGATAAGATCAAACCGGTTTTAAAAACAGCAACGGCAAGCTTCGGGATCACCGCATTTAATGAATTGCAGGAATTGTATAACGGAAAATCACTCGTCGAAGACGGACAGTTCGCACTGGAAGTGTTGGAGCATATCAATCGTAAGATCAATGAGTTTAAGGAAGAGGACGGAAATCTGTATGCGATCTACGGAACACCTGCAGAAAATCTCTGCGGTCTTCAGGTAAAACAGTTTCGTTCCAAATACGGAATCATAGAGGGTGTATCCGACAGAGAGTATGTAAGCAACAGCTTTCACTGCCATGTAACAGAGGATATCACCCCCATCGAAAAGCAGGATCTGGAATATCGTTTCTGGGAACTGAGCAATGGCGGTAAGATCCAGTATGTCAAGTATCCGATCGATTACAATCTGGAAGCAATCAAAACGCTGATCCGCCGTGCCATGGAGATGGGATTCTATGAAGGAGTCAATCTGTCCCTTGCTTATTGTGATGATTGCGGGCATGAGGAACTGGAAATGGATACCTGTCCGGTATGCGGAAGCAGAAACTTAACGAAGATCGATCGTATGAACGGTTATCTGGCATATTCGAGAGTACATGGTGACAGCCGTCTGAGCGATCCGAAAATGGCGGAGATCAAGGAAAGAAAATCGATGTAGATCAGAGGGAAGTCGGGGATGAGATATCATAATATAACAAAGGACGATATGCTGAACGGTGACGGACTCAGGGTGGTACTCTGGGTATCCGGCTGTGAGCATTGCTGCAAAGAATGCCAGAATCCGGTTACATGGGATCCGAATGGCGGATTATTGTTTGACGAGACGGCCAAAAGGGAAATTTTTGAGCAGCTTGATAAATCCTATATATCCGGAATTACATTTTCAGGTGGGGATCCACTGCATCCGGCTAATCGGGCTGAGGTGCGGGAACTGATGCAGGAGATTACGGAGAAGTATCCGCGAAAGACAATATGGCTATATACAGGGGCAACATGGGAATCGCTTTTTCATGATTCCATGATGCAGTATATTGATGTACTTGTGGACGGAGAATTCGAGGTGGATAAAAAGGATACCACACTGTGCTGGAAAGGAAGCAGTAATCAACGGGTAATTGATGTAAAGAAAACATTAAAAAGCGGGACACCCCAGATCCCGGTACTTCACTGCACAGATCACGGAAAATAAAAAGTGCGTGTACCGGAACAAACAGGGAGGAGCAGAAGATAAAGAAGATGGAAACAATAAGGATTAAATATTTTACGGATAAGATTGATAAACTATGTTATATCGACGGTAAATCAGACTGGATCGATCTGCGTGCGGCAGAAGATGTGGAACTGAAAGCCGGAGAATTCAGGCTGATTCCGCTCGGTGTTGCCATGCAGCTTCCAACAGGCTATGAAGCACATGTGGTACCAAGAAGTTCCACGTTTAAAAATTTCGGGATCATCCAGACCAATCATCAGGGCGTGATCGATTGCAGCTACTGCGGTGACAATGATCAGTGGTTCATGCCGGTGTATGCGGTGCGTGATACACAGATCCATGTAAATGACAGAATCTGTCAGTTCAGGATCATGGAGAATCAGCCCAAGATTATTTTTGATGAAGTGGAAACACTGGGGGCAGTTGATCGCGGTGGATTCGGTTCCACTGGGAAAAACTGAAAAAGCAGGAGCAGTACAGTGAATAAAGACTTCCTTTTTGGTAATTCTCATTAGGAGAATGCGGAAAGGAAGTTTTTTTATGGAACAGAGTATGATCAGTAACAAAATCATTGAAAATGTAGCTGTTTTAAAAAAACGTCTGGGTACGGATATCAGCTTCGATGCTGTATATAGAACCATTCAGATCGGAGAACGGGAAGCAGCTATTTTTTTTATTGATGGGTTCTGCAAGGATGAACTGATGCAGAAATTGTTACAGTATTTTATGGATATCACAAAAGAGGATATGCCGGATCAGCCAAGGGAGCTTCTGAAGATGAAGGTTCCATATGTGGAAGTCGATCTGGAACGGGAGTATGAGAAGATCGAGACAAGGATACTGAGCGGTGCGTTTGCGATCCTGATCGATGGCTATGATGAGGCTGTGATTCTTGATTCAAGGACTTATCCGGCAAGAAACGTCACAGAACCGGAAAAGGATAAAGCACTGCGTGGATCCAAGGATGGTTTTGTTGAAACAATCGTTTATAATACGGCACTGATCCGCAGAAGGATCAGGAGTACTGACCTGTGCATGGAGATGTTCAATGTGGGAGAAACCTCCAAAACGGATGTTGTTCTGTGTTATATGGGATCCCGTGTGGATCAGGATTTCCTGAATAAATTAAGGACGCGTATCCGGGAGATCAAGGTGGATGCATTGACGATGAATCAGGAGAGCCTTGCGGAATGCCTCTTTCGTCACAAATGGTACAATCCGTTTCCGAAATTCCGCTTTACGGAACGGCCGGATACTGCATCGGCACAAGTGTTAGAGGGAAGCGTTGTGATTCTGGTTGACAATTCGCCGTCGGCGATTATTTTTCCGGATTCCATTTTTGATATCCTGGAAGATGCGGATGATTATTATTTTCCACCCATTACAGGAACGTATCTGAGATTTTCAAGGCTGATCATTGCCATTGCAACTTTCTTTCTGACACCAACCTACCTATTGCTTGCAGGACATCCAGACTGGATCCCGGAGACATTTTCCTTTATACAGTTAAAGGAACCGGAAAATATCCCGCTGATCGTCCAGTTCCTGATCTTAGAGCTCGCGGTGGACGGCCTGCGGCTTGCGGCAGTGCATACACCATCCATGTTAAGCACGCCGCTCAGTGTTATGGCAGGTCTTGTGCTGGGAGAATTTTCTGTCAACTCGGGCTGGTTTAATGCGGAAGTCGTACTGTATATGGCATTTGTATCCGTTGCCAATTATACCCATTCCAATTATGAGCTTGACTATGCGCTGAAGTTTTTGCGTATCATCATGTTGGTTGCAACGGCGTTGTTCGGTCTTCCGGGATATATCGGCGGTTTTGTGCTGGCGGTCATGGTATTGATCACAAACAAGACCTTTTCCGGAAAACCATATCTGTATCCGCTTGTGCCGCTAAATGTCAGGGAATTAAGGAAAAGACTTGTCAGGAGGCAATTAAAAAGCAGAGATTAAATACACTCCTTTCCGAACAAAAAAACAGTTTTTTCATATCTTATAGTAACGAAAGGAAAGGAAGGAACTTATGAAGGATTACTGTCCAAATGAACAAAAGGAAATGATCGACCGTTTCCCGATCGGTATGGCATATGTACCATGGCAGAGAACGGCTGTCACATATGACAATCTGGAGAAGGGATTTGAAAACGGAACTATTTTCCCACAGCTTTATAAACCATTTTCGGGAAGGAGATGTGTATCATGAGAGATTGCGGATGCCCGGAAATGAGCAGGGAACAGTGCGGATTGCTCCGTAGTATTGATATATTGAGCTTTTATGTAGTGGATATGGCACTTTATCTGGATACGCATCCTGATGATGCGGATGCGCAGGATCATTTTGCACACTTTGCAAAGATGTTACGTGATGCAAAACAGGAATACGCACAGAAATATTGTGCATTATCGCAGGAGAATGTGAGCCGTTACGGTGCAACATGGGATTGGGAGTGCATGCCGCTTCCCTGGGAAGGAGGATGTGACTGATGTGGAGTTATGAAAGACGTCTTCAGTATCCGGTCAATATTAAGAAGCCGGATGCGAGAGCTGCAATGGCAATTATCAGCCAGTACGGCGGACCGGACGGAGAGATCAGCGCATCTCTCAGATACCTGTCCCAGCGTTACGGGATGAATGAACGGAGAGTGGCAGGACTTCTGACTGATATTGGTACGGAAGAACTTGGACACTTCGAAATGATCGGTGCGATTGTCCATCAGCTTACCTGCAATCTCTCCATGGAGGAGATAGAAAAGTCCGGCTTTGCACCCTACTATGTGGATCACACGATCACACTCTGGCCGCAGGCTGCCGGCGGCATTCCGAATAATGCCTGTGAGTATCAGGCAAAAGGAGACCCCATCACGGATCTGATGGAAGATATGGCGGCAGAGCAAAAAGCAAGGAGCACCTATGATAATATTCTGAGATTGATCGATGATCCCGATATCATAGAGCCGATCCGGTTCCTGCGGCAGAGAGAAGTGAACCATTTCCAGCGCTTTGGTGAGGCACTGCGTATGGTGCAGGATAGCCTTGATCCGAAAAACTTCTATCAGTATAATCCGGCATTTGACTGCTGTAAGGATTAAATGAGGGCATAAAATATCATTGGTACGGATAACAGGGAAATGTCATTTCGCATTTCCCTGTTTCTTTGCATCCGAATGCGTGATAGAATAAGAGGACACAAAAAAAACACCTATTTTTCACATAATGATAAAATGGAAAACACAGATCGTGAATAAAATAAAGTACATGCAGTAAAACAGGGAGGAGCAGTCCGTGATAGAAGTAAGCGCTTTGTATAAGAAATACGGGAAATCCGTGATTCTGGATCATCTGGATTTTAAGCTGGAAGATCAGCGGATCTATGGTTTTCTCGGACCGAACGGTGCCGGAAAAACAACGACCATGAACATTCTGACAGGATATCTGCAGGCAACTGGTGGAGCGGTACTGATCGACGGTGTGGATATCAGGAAAAAGCCGCAGAAGGCAAAGAAAAAGATCGGCTATCTGCCGGAGAATCCGCCGTTATATCAGGATATGACGGTAGCGGAATATCTGAGATTTGCGGCAGGTCTGAAGAAGATACCTGCAAAACAACGAAATGATGAAGTACGAAGAGCGATTGGGGTAATGGCATTAAGGGAATATGAGCAGACACTGATTTGCAGTCTGTCCAAGGGATACAGACAGAGAGTCGGGATGGCACAGGCACTCCTCGGGAATCCGGACATTCTGATTCTGGATGAACCGACGGTCGGGCTTGATCCGAAGCAGATGACGGAGTTCAGGGGATTGTTACGAAAACTTGGCAAAAAGCATACCATTATTCTGAGTTCCCATATTTTATCCGAGGTACAGGCTGTCTGTGATGAGGTGTTGATGATCTCGGAGGGAAAGATCGTTGCGCAGGGAACACCGGAAGAACTGGAAGAGCGTGCGGATCAGACGCAGAAGATCTGTATTCTGGTAAAGGGAAGCCAAGAGGCAGTAGAGGCTGCCTGTGCGGAAGTTCCGGAGATCGATCATGCAGAGTTGACGGAGGATCCGGGAAGAGGGCGGCTTCGTTATGAGATCCTTGCAAAGAGCGGCTGCGATATCAGGGAGGCAGTTTCCGTGGCACTTGCCGGGCATCAGATTTCGATCCTTGAGATGACGCAGCATAAGGAAAGTCTGGAAGATGCTTTTTTAAGGCTCACAGACATGGATGAAGCAAAGCATGCAGAAACGGAGGATAACGAAAAATGCTGACAATTTATCTAAAGGAATTGAAAGGATATTTCCGGTCTTTCCTCGGCTGGCTGTTCATGGCGGTTCTCCTGTTTTTCCTCGGAATCTATTTTACATATTATAATCTGAGTGGTGGTACACCGTATCTGGCATATACGATCAGCAGTGTACTCTTGTTTGTTCTGCTGATGGTGCCGTTACTTACGATGAAAATATGGGCGGAGGAATATCGCCGGAAGACGGATCAGCTCTTATTTACGGCACCGGTGCGGACCGGTGAGGTGCTTTTTGGAAAATTTCTGGCAATTGAAACGGTATTTGTACTGGTGCTTGCGGTTCTGTTCTGTTATATGCTGGTGCTATCCCGTTACGGGGAAATTCCCTTTGGCGAAAATATCCTGTCCCTGTTTGCGTTCTTCTTATTTGGAACGGCATGCATTGCGATCGGATTTTTTATATCGGCATGCACCGGACATATGGTAATCGCGGCGGTGATTTCCTATGTGGTTCTGATCGCATGTACCTTTATGCCGAATATAACCGGGATTTTTTCGGCAACGGGGAATGCGGGAACAGAAATGATCAATCAGATCTTTGACATTGCATCGCATCTGAATGGGATGATGAACGGCATTCTGGATTTGGGGGCGGTTTTGTATTATGTCTCTGTGACCGGACTAATGCTGTTTTTTACATGGATGGTGATCAGAGGGAGAAGAAAAGCGCTGTTTTATGATCTGAAAACATCCTGCCATACGATCGGGGAAATACTTGTCGTCCTGCTTGCAGTGGCTTTTCTCAATCTGGTGGCAGCCGGAATGCCCGCTACCGTGACACAGTATGATATTACAAAGGAACAGATGTATTCTCTTACGGATGAAACGAAAAAGCTGGTGGATGGTCTACAGGAACAGATCACGATTTATGTGCTGGCAGACCGGGATAACGCGGATCAGGCAGTTGATACGATGCTTGGCAGATACGAGGCAGAGAGTGCACTCATCAGCGTAAGCTATAAAGATCCCGATGAATATCCTGCATTTTCGCAGTTTTATACAACGGAGGAGCTGGAGGAGAATTCTCTTATCATTGTTGGAGAAAACAGACATAAGGTAATCCCATACAGTGACTGTTATGAGACTGCCTATACAATGGATAATACCACTTACGAATATTATGAGACAATTACCGGATTTGACGGGGAAGGGCAGGTCACGGCAGGAATTGCCTATGTGATCAGTGAAGATATCCCGGTTTTATATGAGATAGCAGGACATGAAGAGTATGCGCTGCCGGATCCGCTTGTGAGCCGGATCGAAAAAATGAATATGGAATTGCAGAGCATCAACCTGATGCAATATGACGAGGTTCCTGAGAATGCGGCAGCGATCCTGATCTGCGGACCGGTTACCGATCTGTCACAGGATGATATGGCAAAGATCCGGGCATATCTGGAAAATGGTGGCAATGCACTGATTTTTACCGCATTCAGTACGGAGGATATGAGCAGATACGAGTCCCTGCTTCCGGAATATGGAATTACAGTTACAGAGGGGGTTGTATTCGAAGCGGATTCCTATTACTATAAAGAACTGCCGTATTACCTGATGCCGATTGTCCTGGATGAAGAACTGACGAAAGACCTGTATGATAACCAAAGATTACTCTTGCTTGCACAGTGCAGGGGACTTACGATTGCCGGGGATTATGATGAGGATCATATCACTGTCACACCACTTATGATGACATCGGATCAGGCATACAGCAAAGTGGATGTTGCATCCATGGAAACGATGGAGCGGGAGAATGGGGACATTGACGGTCCGTTCTGTCTTGCCGCTTTGGCAGAAAAAGAACTGGAAAACGGAGCTTTATCCAAAGTAATCGCAGTAGGAACGGAATATATTGTAGATTCGGATCTGAATGACTATACTTCGGATGCTAATTATCAGTTTTTGTTAAATTGCATTACGACGCTGGCAGCGGTATCCCGGGAGAGCAGTATCAGTATTCCGGCAAAATCCTATCAGTTGTCCATGATCTTGGTCAGCAGTGGAACCGGAAATATCTTTGCGGCAGTTATCGTATTTGTAATCCCGGCGGGATTACTGCTTGCAGGAATCATCATGGTATTTGTGCGCAGAAAAAAGCATGGAGGCAGAAGAAAAGCATAGCAAAAGAAGCGGCAACAGCCTTGGGAATGCTTTACAAAAAGAAGATCCTGTTATAAAATAGGACTTAGAAACTGCAAAATGCCAAGAAGGGGTTATAGAATGGAAGAAAGACGAAAGAATAGAAGAATGGATCTGGAATCCAGAATTGAGATTAAGCGTCTGGATAAAAACGGCGAAAACGAGGAAGCAGCAATCACGATCAATGACGTGTCCAAAACAGGTGTCGGGTTTGACTGCAACGAAGCATTGACCATTGGCGCAGTATATGAAGCCTATATGACGATCTGGACAAAAGAAGTTATTCATGCGTTTATCGAGATCGTGCGCATTGAGAAGAAAGCAGATACTTTTGAATACGGCGGAATCTTTGTCGGAATGCCCGAAATGGATGCACAGCGGATTGAGGTATATGATACCGTCAGTAAAATGCAGCAATAATGAATGATGGAAAAGGGCAGGTAGAAATACTTGCCCTTTTATTTTTGAAATAAAAAGTTCGATTTATGTGTGAGGAGAGAATATGAAAATTGGATTTGTCGGACTGGGACTCATCGGTGGTTCTATTGCAAAAGCAATCAAACATGCGGAGCCGGAATATGAACTGGTGGCATATGATATTGTACAGGAAGCACTGCTGCCGGCCCTGAAAGAGGGCGTAATCACCCGGGCATTGCCGGAAGTAAATGAGGAATTTTCAGAATGCGATATGGTTTTTTTGTGCGCACCGGTGACAGAAAATGATCATAGTCTGCAAAAGCTGGCCGGATATCTGAAAGATGGGGCAATTTTGACTGATGTAGGAAGTGTAAAGGGTGATATACATACACATATTGAAAAACTGGGACTGACTGCCTGCTTTATTGGCGGACATCCAATGGCCGGAAGTGAAAAAACCGGTTACGGGAATGCCAGAGAGGATCTGTTTGAAAATGTATATTACATGATCACACCGACAGCTCAGACATCAGAGAAAGCACTGGAGTGTTATAAGCGGCTTGTGAAAAAGATGGGCGCAATTCCATTGGTGGTCAGCCCTGAGAAGCATGATTATGTGACGGGTGCAATTTCGCATCTTCCCCATGTAATTGCAGCATCTTTGGTTAATCTGATCCAGGAGGAAGATAAGCAGGACGGAATCATGAAGATGATTGCAGCAGGGGGATTTCGTGATATTACCAGAATTGCATCATCTTCTCCGGAAATGTGGGAAGCGATCTGCATGACGAATGCGGAAAATATTATCCGGCTGCTGGCCTCCTATATCGAAGACCTTCAGAAGATCCGTGAGAAAATACAACAGCATGACAGGGAACAGATTCGTGCTTTTTTCAGCAGTGCAAGGGATTATAGAGATTCCTTTGCAGAGGCTGTGGATGGTCCGATCAGAAAAGTTTATGCCTGTCATGTGGATATTACGGATGAACCGGGTGCAATTGCTAAAATTGCTTCATTTTTGGCTGGACGACAGATCAGCATTAAGAATATTGGCATCATTCACAACAGAGAATATGAAGAGGGAGTTTTAAGGATAGAGTTCTATGACTACGAGGCAAAAGAAAAGGCAGGAGAGGTTTTAACTTCTTCCGGTTACAGATTGTATAACAAGTAAGCTGTTACATTGTAAAAGGAGAACGAGATGAAGAAAAACAAAAAGAAAAACAAAAAGACTCTGCGCAATATCCTGATTGCGGTTGTTCTGTTATTTGCTGCAGGTATCTATTATTACATCAAACTGCCGGCACTGAATATCCACAGTCCGGGATTATGGAAGTTTATTCTGTTTCTGGTGTTTATAGGAACTGCGCTGATTTTAATAATTCATGTAAAAAAAGATTATGAATCCTTCGGGAAAAGTGCCCTGAAGATCAATAAGGATACGATTTTAAAGAGTCCGGTAAAATGGGGGATCGGATTGTTTGCTGCTATTCTGATTATCTTTATAATCGGTTCCGTATTATCCTCACCAATCATCAATGCAAAGCGTTATCAGAGACTGATGGCGGTGGAGGAACGTAATTTCAGTGAAGATATCGAAGAGGTGGACTACACAACGATCCCGTTACTTGATAAGGCATCGGCCGAGATCCTTGGAGACAGGAAACTGGGTTCTATGGTGGATATGGTATCGCAGTTTGAAGTGGATACAGAATATACGCAGATCAATTATCAAGGACGTCCGGTCAGAGTGACACCTCTTTGTTATGCCAGCCTGATAAAATGGTTTACGAATCAGAGTGAGGGAATTCCGGCATATCTGCTGATTGATATGACAACACAGGATATTGAAGTGGTTATGCTGGATAACGGAATCAAATATTCCAAAGGAGAGCATTTTAACAGAAATCTGTACAGGCATTTACGTTTTCGCTATCCAACCTATATTTTTGATGATCAGATTTTTTTTGAAATAGATGAAGAAGGTACTCCATTCTGGGTATGTCCGGTGAAGAAATATAATATCGGACTGTTCGGAGGTCAGACGGTCGGAAAAGTTGTATTGTGTAATGCGATTACTGGTGATTGTACGGCGTATGACATTGATGAGGTTCCACAGTGGGTGGACAAGGTATATTCTGCAGACCTTTTAATGCAGTTATATGATTATCATGGTACGCTGATCAATGGATTCTGGAATTCTGTTCTTGGACAGAAAGGCTGTATCCAGACAACAAACGGATACAACTATATTGCAATGGAAGATGATGTCTGGGTATATACCGGAGTTACCTCTGTAAACGGTGACCAGTCCAACGTCGGATTTGTACTGATGAATCAACGGACAATGGAAACGCGTTTTTACACAGTGGAAGGTGTTATTGAGGATTCTGCAATGTCTTCGGCGGAGGGGCAGGTGCAAAATCTCGGGTATAGGGCAACATTTCCTTTGCTTGTCAACATTGACTCGGAGCCGACCTATATTTTGGCACTGAAGGATGATGCGGGACTTGTAAAAAAATACGCAATGGTCAATGTGAAAAAATATCAGATTGTTGCAGTGGGAGACACGATCAGAGAGTGTGAGAAAAATTATCTGGAGCTGCTTGCAACCAATGGAATCCGTGTTGAAAATACGCAGGTACAGAGTAATCGGATAACAGGAAATATTTCGTCCTATGCAGCGATAGTGATTGATGGAAATACGCACTATTATGTGTGTCTTGATAACTCGGAAGAGATCTTTGATATGGATATGAGTAATGAGCGTCTGATTGGAATCATACGATATCAGGAGGGAGATCGGGTTACATTCTTTTATGAAGACGGAGAATCTGTTTTAAAGGAAGTAACCTCTTATGAATAAGTAATTACTGCATATAAGAAGCAGACCGGTTTTGTCAGACCGGTCTGTTTCTTAGTATTTTGTCAATTTTGCCACGTTCTGATTCAGAACAGTTCTTTTTGATCACTTCCGTAATGAGGTTCATTTCTTCTTTTGAAAAACTGATTTTTTCGTCTTTTCCACGCTTGGCGAGCGATAAGAAGAACGGTAATAGGTCTTTTTGGGAAAGCGAAGAACTCTCAATCACAAGTGTATGTAAAAAATGCAGCTTCTTTTTATCAATGTGGGAAAGGGAAGGGTCTTCCATCCAGTCTTTATTCATTTATAGTCTCCTTATTTTTATGATGTTCAGAGGCATCGTCCGATGCCGCGGAGGTATCATCACCGTGGGTAAATGCCTGCATGAGCGGACCTAAGTTCTGCATGAGATCAGGTGACAGCATTCCCATAAGTCCGTCCGGGGAGGGCGCTTTATCGTTATCAGACATATCATTCATTTGAGAGAACATGGACATATAGGGTTCTAACTGTTTATAAGTTTCGAACATCTGCATCATCTGCCTGAATCTGTCAATCATGGAACGCTCTTCGGGAAGCAATAACGGCGAGATCTTTTGAAGAAGCTGATTCATGAATTCCGGAGAAAAAGGACGCTGGTCCGGAAATGAAGAATTACCACTATGGTCCTCGGCAGAAAAAAGCATAGAAAAAGCAGGTGTATTGGATGCTTTACGGTTGCGCAATAGGAGCATGAGTTCCTGCATACGTATCATAAGGGCAATCGAGGGCTGGATACTGACAGGAAAATAAGGGGTGATGAGTTTCAGCATACGCAGGGAGCGCGTGCTGAAACGCTGCTCAAATGCATTATCATTTTCAGTGCAGTTGTCACATGAGTTTGCTGTGATGGGCTCCATATCGATGTACTTCCTGTCTTTACCATATTGTATGCAGTGTGGACGGATTCAAGACGAAAAGGGAGGAAAAGATCATGGGCGGAGTCTGTAAAACTCCGCCCCGGAAAAAAGAGTTAGCAGAAATTGCAGCCGCCACAGCAGGAGAGAAGCAGAAGGATGATGATCCATTCGCAGCAATTATTGTCATCGCCGCGTCCGCCTCTGCCAAAACCACATCCGCCACCGCAGTCGTTACCGCCGCATAATGCTAACAGGATGATGATCCATAAGATACTGCATCCGCATCCGTTATTGTCTCTTGTTGAATTCCCGCATCCACAGGATGAAGCAGTTAAGTCACTCATTAGGTGCCTCCGAATTTGTTTTTATGCTATATAGTATGAAGATCCTTGAAATGTGTGACACATGTCAGAAGCAAATCCAATCCAACAACATGTGGTAAAAGGTCTTGAAATTATGGCAAGATATAGTAAAATAAAATATCATACGCTGATAATTGGGGTAGTATGCCTGTAGAGAGGTTGATATGACAGGTTACAGAAAACAGATCGGTACACATGTTTTTTATAATGCAAAAGATTATGCAAATGCATTGCATGATGAGAAACTGATTACGGAGATCAGAAGAAAAGTCGATTTTAAAAACAGAAAAGAGCTTGAAGGCTTATATCAGTCCATGCAGAACGGTACAATTTCATTTAAATCTGTTATTGGGCGCGATTTTGATGATGAAGTTTATGAGGCACTCAAAAAGAGCAGACAGGACAATGCTTTGGAAAAAGAGGCCAGAAAGATTCTTTCGCTGAAAGAACGCAGAAGACACATGCTGATGGGAATCTGTGCACTTGTTGCAACGGTATGCATCGGCTATTTTGCATATTATTATATGATGTATTATAAGAGCAGGCAGGACTTTGATCAATTGTCACAGCTTAAAAATCAGGATGGAAGCACCATACCGCAGCAGACGGTTACCTTGCAGGAAGATGATGAAGAAATTGTACTGACCGTGCTTGACGAATATAAAACTTTATATAATAAGAATAAAAGCCTAATCGGATGGCTGAAAATTGCCGATACAAATGGAGAAGGGATTTTTATTGATTATCCGGTTATGCAAAGTCAGGACAAGGAGTACTATCTGACACATAATTTTTATCAGGAATATGATAAAAACGGCAGCATCTTTTTGGATCCTGAATGTGATGTTGTACATAGAAGCACCAATCTGATTATCTACGGGCATCATATGAAATCAGGTGAAATGTTTGGAAATCTGGACAGATACAGTTCGGAAACCTTTTTCGAAGATCACAGATATATACAGTTTGATACGATTTATGAAAAGGGTACTTATGAGGTGATGTATGTATTCCGGTCCAGGATATATAATGAGGATGAAATTGTTTTTAAGTATTATCAATTTATAGATGTTGATTCAGAAGCGGAATTTTATTCCAATATGGCTGAAATGGAAAAAATGTCTCTGTATGATACGGGAGTGAGTGCTGTTTACGGTGATGAGCTGTTAACATTATCAACCTGTGATTATCAGGAGACGAACGGAAGATTTGTAGTTGTAGCGAAAAGAATAGCGTAGCTATAACAGAAGGAGAGAGACGATGGCAAAGAAAGCATCGAAACCGGCAGTCAGTAGAAAAGTGAAACGTTCTGTAAGAAAAACATTTGGTGTACTAGCCTTGGTGATGGCGCTGATTGTTGCAGCAATACCGACCCCAAGTGCAAGTGCGATCGGAGGAAGCGATTCGGATACAAGTGTACCGGCACAGACCTATCCGACCAACCCGGCTTTGTCCAATGATCCGGATATTACGCCAATTTCTTATACGGACAGTACGGTATATAATGCAAAGATGATCTATCAGACCAGTGCCGGAAACTACGAATTGTGGAATGCATATGAATTCCATACTGTGGGTGTAACGGGGGGATCAAAATCGGGTGTGATTACAAAATACAATCCGGTATTTACACCGCAGAACGGCACTCTTACCATCAATTCAAATGTGGTTACCAATTATCCTTCTTATACAATTGAGGAAATCAACGCTTTTTATGATACTCCGGCAACCGGAGATGTTGCACTGACGGATGCAGAGATCGAAAGATACTATCCTTCTGAATGGTCTTCCTATGTATCTGCAAAAGACAGCTACGACAAAGAGTATACGGCATGGGTAACCAAACATGACCAGTGGATTGCAAACGGCAGTCCTGAGGGAAAAGAACCCATCATGAATTCAAGTGAACCGACCAAGCCGTCCTATCAGGCCAAGAATCTGTCCTACGCAAACAGAATGATCTATTTTTGTGATCATTACAAAAACAGTGATGTAACAAAAAATCTGGAGCCGATTCATGGACAGGAGTATGGACTGGTCGAAGTTGTGGATAAGACAATCACAAATACCGGTGTCGGAAGCTCTGTTGTATATATTCCGTTTAACAGGGACAGAGTTTCGGGAGATGATATTTCATCCGGCTTCTATGCACCGTCAACCAATAAATTTGACATCAAATATATCGGAGACAATTCTTTTGCGGGAGCAACCAATATTACGAAACTGGTAATTCCGCAGGAAATTCTGCAAATCGGGGATAGTGCATTTGAGGGAGCATCCGGTATTCAGGAAGTAACGGCATATTCGGGAACTATCGGAAACCGCGCATTTAAGGATTGTGCTTCACTCAAGAGCGTAACGATCGGTAACGGAACCACCGTAATCGGAACAGAATGTTTCTATGGCTGTAACCGATTGTCTTCCATTACATTCCCGAGTACGATTGCAAAGATCGGAAAAGGAGCATTCGCATTTTGTGCGAGCCTTGCCAATATTGATATGTCCGGAATAAACAGTAATCTTATTATTGATGATTACGGATTCTATGACTGTTATGCACTTCGTACGGTAGAGTTCTGTGACTTGACAAGCAGAATCGGTGAGGCTGCATTTGCAGTGGAATCCGGCCTCAGTGGTGCCTGGACCAATGTTGTATTACCGGCATCTGTTTCGAAACTCGGAGATTACGTACTGGCAGGAAGAAGCAACCTGAAAACGGTTGTTATGCCGGAAAACTATGGATTACAGAATACAGAGACACTTGGCTCCGGATTTTTCAGAGGCTGTATCAATCTTGAATGGGTGGAATTCCCGGATACGAAGACCGGCTCCTGTGGATACGTGGATTTTGCAACGAAAGCTTTTATTGATGTCCTGACACAGGATTTCTATGTGCGGGGACCCGAGAACAATGCAGCAGGTGTAACAGCATCTCCGAGAAAGTCTGCATGGGCTGCCGGAATTACCTATGTATATAACGGTTCTGATGGAAAGGATCATTGGGAAGTCGGATCCGGCATCTATCGTTTCACGGTTGATGATTATGGGGTACTTACTTCCTGTGTACTGGTAAGTGATTCTGCCAAAAATGAATTTACCTCATCAAGCGGAAATGACGGACTGGTTGTTGTTCCTGCAAAGGTTGGTGAAATTGTTGTAACCGGTATCGGACCGGAATGCTTCAGCATGACAACGGATGATGTGATCTATCAAAATCTGAAAACCTTGAAAATTGAGGATGGAAGTGCAATTGCATCCATTGATAATGAAGCTTTTAAGGATATGCCGAAACTGGAGACGGTTTATGTCGGAAATTCCGTACAGTCAATCGGCGACGGGGCATTTATGGGCTGCAACAAACTGGAAACAGTGGTATTTTCAACTCCTAAGAACGGATATAGCGGATTTACGATCGGAACGAATGCGTTTGCGACCGGAAGCGATGATCTGACTTTTTATGGTGATATTGTTAAGGGATATGCACCGTTTACATGGGCAATGGATCCGGATAATTATATGGATCAGCCAAATCAGAAACGTGTCTGCTATCGTTCAGGTACACCGGAGAAGCCAAACCTGACTGTGCTTTTGAATAATGATACAAATCAGGTAACATTGGTGGATTATCCTCATTATGATGAGCTTAGTGATGATATCAGAACGAAATATGAGAAGTATCTGTCCGGAAATTATAATGATAACTCAGAGATCGCGCTGGATGCCGAACAGGCAGAACAGCTTGGCAATGTTTTGAATGTCATTATTCCGGAAGGAATAGAATCCATAGATGTGAAAGCTTATATTGCATCTACCAATAATTCTTATAATGTACAGTCCTATATGGCGAATGACCAATATTATACAACTTATCGTCAGTATGGTCTGTTTAACGGATATTATGGAAAAAATACCGGTACGGACGGAAAGAGAGAGTATGACTCCGGCAACGAGCTGGAAAAGGTGGATCGTGGAAATGACCGCATCCTTTCTGTTACCATGAGCTCCGTCAGGAGTTTACCGGATAATGCATTTTTCAGCTGTGAGAATCTGCAGTCCGTAACGCTTGGAAGTGCATTGGAAGATATTGGAACAGCACCATTCTCAGGTTGTGACAATCTGACCGGTGTGGGTGGAAATGATAAATATATCTGCAGTAACGGTATCATTTATGAGAATAACGATACCGGGAAAACGATTATTGAATGCCTGTCTTCCAGAGGAGATGGTGTGGGTTCGTCTTACATAGATGCAGAAACTGATCCGGATATTAAGAATGTAACAAAGATTTCTGACGGAGCATTTGAAAATTGCGGCTCCATTATGTCCGTGGATCTGTCAGAAGCAAGTGGCCTGCAGGTGATCCCGAATAACTGTTTTGACGGGGATGAAAATCTGATTACGGTAATATTACCGGATTCTGTAAATGAGATTAATAAAGGAGCGTTTACAAACACGAGAAAGTACCTTTCGGTAACAATTCCGGCAAAAGAAGTTGCAATTGCTACGGATGCTTTTGATGATGTTGCAATTTTACGTTCTTATACGGGATCCGCAGTAGAAACGTATGCCAATATGAATGGACATCAGTTCCAGGAGATCAACAAGAACTATCTGGTATATTTCCTTGATTATGATGGAACTGAGATTGATCTTCAATATGTAGAGGAAGGAAAGGCTGCGGTAGAGCCTGAGAAACCGACCAGAAGCGGATATGTTTTCAGCGAGTGGTCAGCACCTTTCACAAATATTACAAAGGATACAATCATTGTTGCAAAATATGTACCTGCACCGACAAGTACAGTCACTGGAACAGTAACCCCTGCACCGACAACAAAACCGGGAAGCACAACAGGAACAGTAACCCCGACACCGTCGAGAGCGGCAACGAGTGGAACTCCGACCCCGACACCGTCAGGTCAGTTCAAACTGACAGTGAAAAACGGTTCCGGAAGCGGCAGTTATAAGGCCGGAGCAACGGTTTCCATTACAGCAAATGCAGCACCGACAGGGCAGGTATTCAAAAACTGGACCTCTGCATCCAACGATTTTAATATAGCAGGCAGCACGTCTTCTGTAACAACGATTACAATGCCGTCCCATGATCTGACGATTACGGCAAATTATGAGAGTTCATCTGCAAATAACAGCAATACATCAGGAAGCAATAATACAAATACTAACAACGGCAGTAGTAATGCTTCCGGTAACAGTACCTCTAATGCGGGAGGCAGTACAAACACCGGCGTGCAGGGATCGAATACCGGAACAACGGTGGATATTACCAAGCCAGGAATTTCCAATACAGGTATTGCATCGGCAACGGTGGATGGATCAACGGATAATTTTGTTGTAAAGATTACAGATAGTGATTCGGCAAGAGCGGCAGTAGAAGCTGCACTTCGGAAGGAATATGGCAGCCTTGACAATCTGTCCTATTTTGCAATGGATATTTCTCTTTATGATTCAACAGGAACAACAAAGATTGAAGATACGACAGGATTATCGGTAAATATTACCATGCCGATTCCGGATGATCTGATTCAATATGCCGGAAACAATCAGGTTGCCGGTGTAGTAAACGGAGATACACTGGACAAATTAAATCCGCGATTCTTAACAATTAACGGAGTACCGTGTGTATCCTTTACGGCAACGCATTTTTCACCATATACAGTCTATGTTGACCGCAGTAATCTGACGAGCGGAGTAACGGATAATACACCAAAGACCGGTGATCCGATCCATCCGAAGTGGTTTCTGGTAATAGCGCTTGGATGTACCTCGGCAATTCTGCTATTGAAAAAAGACAGAGGCCGTGTAATGGTTAAAAAGGCTTAAAGGAGAAATGCATGGCAGGCAAAATCAGAAAAACAGCCGGTATCCTTCTTCTGATAGCGGCCGTATTACTCAGCCGGCTTCCGGGGAGTACAGCTTCGGCAGAGCGGGCAGATTTTCAAACCGATGGGAATGTATTGGTAAAATATACGGGCAATGATAAAGAAGTGACCATTCCTGACGGAATTTCAGTGATTGGTGAGGAAGCCTTCCTGGGAAATTCTGCAATTGAAAAAGTCACAGTACCGGATGGCATTACCGAGATCAGACATCATGCATTTTATGGCTGCAGCAGTCTGCAGGAGGCGGATATTTCTGATTCGGTGGAATGTATCGGAAATGCGGCTTTTGCTGAGTGTGATCAGTTACAAAAGGTTACATTTGGAAACGGCGTGAGAGAAATGGGCAGCGGAGTTTTCTCCGGATGCCCATTATTATCGGATATCGGACTGGACGGGGAAAATCCATATCTTTCTTGTGAAAACGGTGCGCTCATGGACGCATCGCACACACATTTATATGAGGTTTTAAACGGCAGCGATATTTTTGTATATGATATGCCGGATACAATAGATACCATAGACAAATATGCGTTCTGGGGGTGCGATAAGATTCATTACGTGAATCTGTCGGATTCTTTGACTGAAATACCTGCATATGCTTTTTCAAATTGCAGGGGACTTTCTGCAGTTACCATTCCTTATTCGGTAACAAGGATTGATGCAAAAGCATTTGAAAACTGCAGTAATCTGGAAGCAGTAGAAATACCGGAGACAGTGCGGACAATTGATGATACGGCATTTGACGGTTGCGGAAAACTACAGATCAAAGGCGCTCCGGGCAGTATTGCAGAGCAGTATGCACAGGCTCATGAGGTAAACGCAATTTCCCAGACAGAGTACGAAGAGGTAAGAGATGCCGTTTTAAAAAAATCGCAGGAGGCGGAAACGGATCACGAAGAACCGGAAACGACAACGGAACCGGACGTAACACAGACAGCAGATCCTGTACAAGGAACGGATACAACACAGATACCGGTGTTACAGGATCCGGATGTCATGGGACAGACGGTAATCGTATCCGGTCAGGCTGTGGTATTTATTGACCGGTCAAAACAGACAATCTACAGCGGGGAACCGGATCCGATGGCTTCGTCGGAAGTGGCAGAAACCGGAGAAGTTGGGAATCCGGCTGCCGAAGTAACTTCAGATGAGCAGCAAGCGGCAGGGGGAAAAGGACTGTCCATACCTAAATATACAATCGTGGCTGGAAACATGATCGCTGATCAGGCGTATTATGGGCAGAGCAGTCTGACAGAATATCAAATTGAAGATGGCATAGAGAAAATCGGTGATTTTTCTTTTGCCAGAAGCGCGCTGAACAGAATTGTGATACCGGATGGAGTTACGGATATCGGATATGGTGCTTTTTATCATTGCGATCAACTGACAGAAGTAACCATTCCAAAAACAGTAACACATATTGAACCATATGCGTTTTCACAAACACCATGGATGACCAGCTGGGAACATGAAACCGGAGAAGATTTCCTGATTGTAGGTGATGGCATTTTATTGGCCTATAGAGGGTCTGCAAGTAAGATTAATATTCCGGATGGCGTGAAGAAGATTGCGGCCGGTTGTTTCCGGGGACATACAGGAATCGTTGCGGTAACGATTCCCGATAGTGTCGAAGAGATTGGAGAAGAGGCTTTTTCCGGATGTAGTAATTTATACTCAGTGCAGGGAGCGAATGGTGTAACCAAAATTGCAGACCGTGCATTTGCCGGATGTCCGATAGCCAATATATCGATCAGTGAAAATGTGGAATGGATCGGAGCAAGAGCTTTTGATCTGGATGGAACCGTACGGGAAAACAGCATCAATTCTATATGGTTTCAGGGAAATGCAGATACGGAATTGCCAAAGGCTTGTTATGAAGCATCAGCGACACGGTATTATCATGCCGATAATCGCGGATTATGTCTGAACGGAATTACGGTTGCGGTTGTCCCGGACAGGTCGACGGTACTTGATGGAACCGTGTTGGATCCTGACAGTAGTGGATTTCGGGGATATATATGTACTCCTGGGCAGGATACGGAGGATGGTGCGGCATCCATGATTATATTAAAGTGTACATTGCCGGAAATGAATCCGCAGCAGATCGAATGGCCGGAACAGATACAGATTGGAAATAATAGTTATGCAGTATCGGAAGTGGTGCCGGACGCATTATCCTATTATGAAGATATGGAACAAATGGATCAGGATAATGCAGAGAATGCAGAGAATCCGGAAATATCTTTAAGATCCACCTTTTTAAGTCATCCGGAGACCGCATCAGCAAAGCTTTCCGGAAATTCGGAAACAATCAGAATTACGGTTGCGGATGACCAGACAGCATCACAGGCAATTAAAGAAAAATATGAAGAATTGTATGGGGTGGTTTCCGGGCTTCAATTCCAGGGCTTTGATATTACGGCAGATACATCATGGGGAATACCGATTACTGTGTTTGGAACCAATGAACTGGAGCTTACCTTACCGATACCGGACGAGTTACGAAACAGCAGGATTTATGTGCTGTGTCTGGATGATAACGGACAATTGGAAGTTGCAGATAGTGAGCAGTTGATGTTGGGGGATGTTCCGTGTATCAGATTGCATGCGAATCATTTGTCCCCTTATGCTTTTATGTGGTCGGATGGAAAAGAAGGTGCCGGAAACGGAAGCGGAAATCTGGATGAATCTCCCGATACGGGAGATTCAATTGAACCTAAGTATGTATTGTGTATTGGGCTTGCGGCATTATCGGCTGTGCTGATACTATGGAAAAAGCCAAACCGCAGAAGAAGACATGCTACCTGAGGGAATTCTTACATACTATAAATAAAAAAGAAGTTGATTTAACGGTAAGAGTTAAACAAACTTCTTTTTTGTTTTATCGTATGTAAGGAAAGAACACGGATGGACAGAGTCAGAAGGATGATCAGATATAGTGGGGCGGTTAAAATGGGGCTGAGCGGTAAAGGCGTGACCGTTGCAGTGCTTGACAGCGGAGCTATGCCGCACCCGGATATTGCAGATCGTCTTAAAATTTTTATGGATTTTACGAAAAATCATAGAATGTCAGCTTATGATGATTGCGGACACGGTACGCATATTAACGGGATTATTGCGGGAAATGGGAAATTATCGGGCGGACAGCTGCATGGGATTGCTCCGGCTGCAGCACTTGTCAATATAAAAATTCTGGATCACAGAGGGGAAGGAAACGCAGACAGCATGTTATACGCATTACAGTGGGTAATGGAGCATAGGAAAGAATACAATATCAGAATCCTGAATTTATCCGTTGCAGTATACCGGATGGAGGACTTAAGAAAACTTCGTGAACTATCCGGCATGCTTGAGCGGCTGTGTGAAAGCGGAGTATTGGTGATAACAGCTGCAGGAAACAGAGGACCGGAACCTGGCTCTATTTCCGGACTGGCGGCGGGAGCGCGGGTCCTGACAGTGGGGTGCCACGACTATGGATATAAAGATGCCAAAGGAAGAAGCTGTGAAACACATTCCGGAAGGGGGATTCCCGGAGCAGAGATCGCAAAGCCGGATCTGGTTGCACCGGGAACGGATATTGTATCCTGCGGTTTTTCTTATGGAAGGCGGAGAAATGTCAAGTGGGGGTATGAATCAAAAACAGGGACTTCCATGGCAGTACCGATTGTCAGCGGATCAGCGGCGCTTCTGCTGGAAAAATATCCGGAGATGAGTGTATATATGTTGAAAAAGAAATTGCAGGAAAGTACAACGGATCTGCATGAAAAAAGAATTAAGCAGGGATTTGGCATGTTAAACCTTGAAAAAATGTTTTATCCTGTTTATTAGGTTGACAACATTGGTATAATTGTATACAATTATACCAATGTTGTATAAAAACGATGGAGGATGATATGATGAATCGTGAAGAAATGTTTGAAAATCGTCCTGTTACGATGAATAAGAAGAATAATCTTTTGGAAATCGAAGAACACATGTATTATTTGGATGATGTGGAAAAACCCAATGTTTTCCGTAACATGTTTCCCTATTCGGAGATACCCAAAATTCCTTTTAATGACAGAATCGTGCCTCACAATATGCCAAAAGACATATGGATTACGGATACGACATTCCGTGACGGACAGCAGTCGAGAGCACCTTATACGACGGAGCAGATCGTAACTATATATGATTACCTGCATCGTCTGGGTGGACCAAACGGAATGATTCGTGCCAGTGAGTTCTTTTTATACAGTAAAAAGGACAGGGATGCGGTTTATAAGTGTATGGAACGCGGCTACAAGTTCCCGGAAGTGACAAGCTGGATCCGTGCAAGCAAGGAAGATTTCAAACTGGTGAAGGAAATCGGAATGAAAGAGACCGGAATTTTGGTAAGCTGTTCCGATTACCATATTTTCCTGAAACTTAAGATGAACAGAAGAGAGGCAATGGATCATTATCTGAGTGTGATCAAGGCATGTCTGGAAGAAGGCATCAGCCCGAGATGTCATCTTGAGGATATTACAAGAGCAGATATTTACGGTTATGTTGTTCCGTTCTGTATGGAACTGATGAAACTGATGGAGCAGTACAAGATTCCAATTAAAGTAAGAGCATGCGATACAATGGGGTATGGCGTTAATTTTCCCGGTGCGGTTATCCCAAGAAGCGTGCAGGGAATTATTTATGCACTGCATACTCATGCAGGCGTGCCTCATTCGTTGATAGAATGGCATGGACATAATGATTTCTATAAGGCTGTTGTAAATTCTACAACTGCATGGCTGTATGGCTGTTCAGGTGTAAATACTTCACTGTTTGGCATCGGGGAACGTACCGGAAATACACCGCTTGAGGCTATGGTGTTTGAGTATGCACAACTGAAAGGTGACTTAAACGGTATGGATACGACCGTGATCACGGAACTTGCGGAGTACTATGAAAAGGAGATCGGTTATCATATTCCGTCCAGAACACCATTTGTCGGAAAGAATTTTAATGTGACAAGAGCAGGGATCCATGCGGATGGATTGCTGAAAAATGAAGAGATCTATAATATTTTTGATACGGAAAAGTTTTTAAACAGACCTGTGTTATGTGCTGTTTCCAATACATCGGGACTTGCAGGAATTGCACATTGGATCAATACTTATTACAAATTAAAAGATGAGCGCATGGTAGAAAAACATTCCCCGATTGTTACAGCGGTAAAGGAGTGGGTTGACCAGGAATACGCCGGTGGTCGTGTTACAGTTTTGACGGATGAAGAATTGACAGCAGTTATCGACCAGAAATGTAAAGAGCTTGGAATCGTGCTGTGAGGAGGATATCATGCCGGATTATGATGTAAAACACGAAGTTACGGATAAATATTCCCTGAGAGGGAGAGTATTTCAGAGACTTCGCAATGATATTTTAAGTGGAAAATATCAGGAAAACGAAGAATTAAAAGAGGTTGCGATCGGTGAAGAAATGGGGGTATCCAGAACACCGGTCAGAGAGGCATTCAGACAGCTCGAATTGGAAGGATTGATCCAGATTATTCCCAATAAGGGCGCATATGTTACCGGCATTACCTTAAAAGACGTAGAAGACATCTATATGATGCGGTCACTTTTGGAGGGTTTGTGTGCAAGATGGGCATCGGAGCATATTACCAGAGAGCAGCTTGAAGAAATGGAAGAGAATGTATATCTGTCCGAGTTTCATGCTTCTAAGGGACATTATGATCAGATGGCAGAACTGGATAACCGTTTTCACGAGATCTTATATGAAGCATCCCATTCGAGAATCCTCGAGAATCAGTTGAAGGATTTCCACCAGTATGTGCTTCGTGTCAGACAGAAAACATTATCAAACAATGTGCGCAGCAAAGCATCCAATGAAGAACACAGGCAGATTATGGAGGCAATTAAGAATAAGGACGCACAGAGTGCTGAAATGCTTGCAAACAGACATATTATCAATGCCTATGCCAATATGGTAAAGAATGGTCTGTATGAGATTTATAAAAAAGAAGATTAGGGAGAAAAAAGTATGGCAAAGATTCAGATGACAACTCCGCTTGTCGAAATGGATGGAGATGAAATGACCAGAATCCTCTGGAAGATGATCAAGGATGAATTATTACTTCCGTACATTGATCTGAAAACAGAATATTATGATCTCGGTCTGGAACACAGAAATGAAACCAACGATCAGGTAACGATTGATTCTGCAGAGGCTACCAAGAAATACGGCGTTGCTGTAAAATGCGCTACAATTACTCCGAATGCAGCCAGAATGACGGAGTATAATCTGAAAGAAATGTGGAAGAGCCCGAATGGAACAATCCGTGCAGCGCTGGATGGAACAGTCTTTCGTGCACCCATCGTTGTAAAGGGGATTGAGCCGGTTGTAAAGAACTGGGAGAAACCGATCACACTTGCCAGACATGCTTACGGTGATGTTTATAAAAATACCGAGATCAAAGTTCCTGGTCCGGGCAAGGCAGAACTGGTATTTACTGCTGAAGATGGTACGGAGACGAGAGAATTGATCCATAACTTTACAGGTTCCGGGATCATTCAGGGTATCCACAATACGGACAAGTCCATTTCAAGCTTTGCAAGAGCCTGCTTCGGATATGCGCTTGATACAAAACAGGATCTGTGGTTTGCAACAAAGGATACAATCTCCAAAAAGTATGATCATAACTTTAAGGACATTTTTGCGGAGATCTATGAAAAAGAATATAAGGATAAGTTTGAAGAAGCCGGAATTGAATATTTTTATACACTGATCGATGATGCGGTTGCCAGAGTAATGAAAGCAAAGGGTGGATTTATCTGGGCATGTAAGAATTATGATGGTGATGTAATGAGTGATATGGTAAGTTCCGCATTTGGATCACTTGCAATGATGACATCCGTATTGGTATCACCGAGTGGGGTATACGAATATGAGGCTGCTCACGGAACGGTTCAGCGCCATTATTACAAATATCTGAAGGGAGAAGAGACTTCTACAAACTCTGTGGCAACGATCTTTGCATGGACAGGTGCACTCAGAAAACGTGGAGAAATGGATAATCTTCCGGAACTTCAGATATTTGCGGATAAGTTAGAAAAAGCAACCTTGCAGACAATTGAAGAAGGAAAGATGACGAAAGATCTTGCACTGATCACCAGTCTTGAAAACGTAACTGTTTTAAACAGTGAAGGTTTTATTAAGGCAATCAGAGAGACTTTGGATGCAATGGCATAAGGATTAACAACGAAGTATATATGAAGGCATAAAATAAAAGAGGCACTTTCGGATTATTCCGAGAGTGCCTCCCATTCTTCATAGAGAGTCTCAAGCTGTGCGGTAATGGATTCAATGCCGCGGCTTAGTTCCTGAAGCTTTGAAACGTTTGTACTAATGGAAGGATTGTTCATTTCTGTGGTAAGAGCATCTTTTTGTTCTTCCAGTTCTGAAATTTTATCTTCACATTTTTTGAGATCATTCTCTTTTTTTCTCTTTTGGGCCTGCAATTCTTTTTGCTGTTTCCAGTCTGCTTTACCGTCGGTGGAAGCAGAGTCGTTTTTATCCGGAACCGCTGCAGAGGCAGACGTCATGTTTTGTGTCGATGGATTGTGAGAGGACTGCTGCATGGAGAGAAGCTGCTCCTTCTTTTCCAGATAGTAGTCATAATTTCCGCCATAGTTCGTTAAAACACCATCGGATAATTCCAGAATCCTATGAGCGGTCCGATTGATAAAATAACGGTCGTGGGAGACGTACAATACGGTGCCGGTATAAGAATTAAGCGCATCTTCCAATATTTCCTTGGACATCATGTCAAGGTGATTGGTGGGCTCATCCAGAATCAGAAAGTTGGATTCCGAGAGCATGAGCTTGGCAAGGGATACACGGCCTCGCTCACCGCCGCTTAAGTCCCTGATCCGTTTAAAAACATCTTCGCCGGTAAAGAGAAAAGCTGCGAGGGTGTTACGGATTTCGGTATTGGTTAGAGTCGGATAATCATCCGAAATTTCATCAAATAATGTTTTTTCAGCATGGAGCACATGGTGTTCCTGATCATAATAGCCAACAGTAACATTGCTTCCAAGCGTAATTGTGCCGGCATCCGCATCCACCAATTGATTGATGATTTTTAAAATGGTGGTTTTTCCGGTTCCGTTGTCGCCGATCAGGGCGATATGTTCACCACGTTTACAGGAAAAGGAAAGATGATCAAATAAAGGCGTATTTTCATAGCTTTTACTTAAGGACTCCACGGTCAATACATCTGTGCCGCTGATAAAACGCGGCTCCAGTTTCATTTTTATATCTGTGCGTGTTTCTGACGGCTTTTCCACAAGGTCAATTTTGGAAAGCATTTTTTCACGGCTTTCAGCCCGTTTGATGGATTTTTCACGGTTAAAAGAGCGTAGCTTATCAATCACTTCCTGCTGGTGGGCAATTTCACGCTGCTGATTTTGATAGGCATTCCATGCAGCCGTGCGCAAAATTTCTTTTTTTGCAGCATATGCGGTATAATTTCCGGAAAATACAGTTGCTTTCGCGTGATCGATCTCAATGATCTTTCCTGCAATGCGGTCAAGAAAGTAGCGGTCATGTGAGACTACCAGGACAGCCCCCTTATAATTCAGCAGGTAGGTTTCCAGCCATTTGATGGATGCCATGTCAAGGTGGTTGGTGGGCTCATCAAGAATAATCAGGTCCGGTTTCTTTAACAGAAGTTTTCCGAGTGCAACACGTGTTTTTTGCCCGCCGGAAAGGGTACCCACCACCTTATCGTATTCGGATTCGGAAAAACCGAGACCCTTTAAAACACCATTTACTTCGCTTTTATAGGCATATCCGTTATGTGCTTCAAATTGGTGGGTCAGAGATGTATAGCGTTCCATCAATTCTTCAAGAGCGGAGCCGGAGACGCGGTTCATCTGCGTTTCCAGTGTACGAATCTGTTCTTCCATATGAATCAGATCGGATTTTACGCTTAACAATTCTTCGTAGATGGTATTTTTACTGTCCACATTTTGATTCTGTGCGAGGTAACCAACCGTTTTATCCTTTGCAATTGAAACAAGACCTGTATCAGGTGAAAGCTCCTTCATGATAATGCGAAGGAGGGTTGTTTTTCCGGCACCGTTAATTCCGACGATGGCTGCTTTGTCATAGTCTTCCAGATGAAAGGAGATATCCTTTAATACGGGAACCTCCAAAAAAGATTTACTGATATTGGAACAGGATAGTAACATATGTCCTATGTCCTCCGATATTATTTTCTGTTATGGATTTTTATATAATCCAGTGAAAAGTCTAGCATAACCGACTGCTTTTTTCAATCATACGTGACATTGACATTTATTTAACACGAAACTATAATAATTCTAATACTTCGTAAACGGAGGCTTTGTATATGTGTGAAAAAGAAATATCTCAGGCAGTAATCGGAAGACTGCCAAGGTATTTTCGGTATTTGGGGGAACTGAAAGAACAGAATGTAGAGAGAATTTCATCACAGGAATTAAGCGAACTCATGAAAGTGACGGCATCCCAGATCCGACAGGATTTCAATAATTTTGGTGGCTTTGGTCAGCAGGGTTATGGTTATAATGTCAATTATCTCTATCAGGAAATCGGCAAGATTCTGGGACTTGGGAAAAAGCATCATCTGGTTATTATAGGAGCGGGTAATCTGGGTCAGGCACTTGCAAACTATATGAATTTTGAAAAAAGAGGCTTTCTGGTTTGCGGTATTTTTGATATAAAAAAAGAATTGATCGGAAAAACGCTTCGCGGTATTGCAATACGACCGATTGAAGAACTGGAGCAGTTTATCCGCGCAAATGATGTTGATATAGCAGTTTTGACCATCCCTAAAAACGGAGCGGTTCTAATGGCCGAAAAACTGGTTCGATGTGGAATCAAGGCAATTCTTAATTTTGCACATGTAGATTTAAATGTACCCGAAGGGGTGCAGGTAGAAAACGTACATTTATCGGACAGCCTGATGAAGCTGTCTTATAATATTCACAAGTACGAAGAGAACGTGGAGCGTGCGAATGAAAAAGGAGTTCAGTAAGCTTTTAGAAGGGAAAAAACTACCGATTGCGGTGTTGGATCACGAGTGGCATGAGATATTTCAATATGTGAAGCCAAGTAAAGAGATCAGGCATCTGGAAGAACAACTGAATGAACTACTGAAAGAGCAGGGAAAAGCGGTTACCGAGAGCAAGGAAATCCGGAAACTGAAAACAAAACTGATGGATGAAATTGTTCAGACGATGTCAGATTTTGGTGAGGGTGAGCCGGACAGCAGGACTCAGAAAAAACTGGATGAGAAAAAACGCCTGATCAATGAGTGCAATGAAAAGCTGGATACCTATCAGGATGAACTGCTGGATCTGCCGGGGCAGATCGATAAAGTCAACCGGGAACTGATGATTCTTACAATGGAACTGTGCTATGATGATATTGCGTCCAATACGAAGGATATCAGAGAAATAGCCGAGTGGATTACCAAAGTCCGGATTGAACTGAAAAAGCAGGTACTCAGGAAACAGGACCGTGAAACACGCAATCAGGAATTATATCATTATCTTCATGGAATCTTCGGTGCGGATGTAATTGATATTTTTGATATGTCTTATTATCCTGAAAAACAGGAAAAAGATCATAATGATAAAAATTAAAATCATTGACAAGGCAAAATGGGTATATGAGATATCTGGTAGACAGTGAACAGATGCGGATGTGTGACCGCAATACAAGTACATATTATAAGGTTCCGGCGGTGGTACTGATGGAGAGGGCGGCACTTGCTGTAGCGAAGCAGATCGGCGAAGGAACAAAGCATATATTAGTGATATGCGGAACCGGAAATAATGGTGCTGACGGGCTTGCCATTGCGAGAATTTTAAAACAGCGTGGACATAAGGTGCAGGTGCTTTCTGCCGGAAATCCGGCACACAGAAGTGAACTGAATCTGTTACAGCTTGAAATATGTAAGGCATATGATATTTATTTTAATGACAATATTGCTGGGAACGAATATGATGTAGTAGTGGATGCTTTGTACGGAATCGGATTTCATGGTGAAATATCGAAAGAAACGGCGCGGGTACTGGAGACGGTCAACAGGATGTCCTGTCCGGTAATCGCGGTTGATATTCCAAGCGGTGTAAATGCGGACAATGGTCAGGTAAGCGAAAGCGCTGTCCGGGCAGACAGGACGGTCACTTTTGGCTATGAAAAGATCGGAATGTACCGTTATCCCGGAAGATCCTATTGTGGAAAAATTGTAACAGAACAGATTGGTATTACAGAAGATTCATTTTTAGGAAAATTTCCGCATACTGCATATGTGGAAGAAACGGATGTTGCAAAGTGGTGGACGAAACGCAGAACGGATGGAAATAAAGGAACTTTCGGAAAGGTACTGCTGATGGCAGGGTGTCCGGCTATGGCAGGAGCGGGTATTCTTGCAACAAAAAGCTGTTACCGGACAGGTGCAGGGATGGTGAAAATCTTATCTGCGGCTGAAAACAGAGCATTGCTGATGCAGCATGTACCGGAAGCAATGTTCACAGAATTGCCTTATGCGCAACAGGATCCGCAGCATGAGACCGCGTGGGCAGATGTGGTTGTGGCAGGTCCGGGAATCGGTACGGATGAGAATGCATTAAAAGCATTACGGTGCTTTGTAAAGGCAGCAGAGAATCAACTGCTGGTACTGGATGCGGATGCGCTGAATCTGTTAAGCACGGATGAAACATTAAAACAGCTTGTATACGGAAGAACATCCGGAACAACGGTTTTAACACCCCACATGGGGGAACTGGCAAGACTGACAGGAAAAAGTGTGGATTTTCTGAAGTCAGAAGGAATAAGAGAAATATGTGATTTTTCGCAGAATACCGGATGCGTGCTTATCGCCAAGGATGCCATTACAATGATCATATCACCGGAAAGAGAGATTTATTTATGCGACAGCGGAAATGATGGAATGGCAACTGCAGGAACCGGGGATGTACTTGCAGGAATGGTAGGTGCAATTCTTGCAGGATGCAGCAAAAAAACAGCAAGCGATGTAATGAGAGCGGCTGCTGTTGCAGTTTATCTGCATGGAATGGCGGGTACGGCTGCTGCTGCAGATACAACAAGAGAAGGCCTGATGGCGGGGAATCTGATCACATATCTTCCATCGGTGATAAGAAAAATCAGGGAAGTAAATGAGAAGTTATAATTTTTATATAGAAAATACACAAAAAGGCAGGCATAAAAATGCAGACAAAAGAGCAGTTGCTGAAGAAAAGACGTTATGAGAGAGTCTGTGCATATGTGGATCTGGATGCGATTCTTTTTAATATGCGAAGCATGCATAGGAATCTCCCGGAAGAAACAAAGATTACAGCGGTTGTAAAGACGGATGGATATGGACATGGCAGTATTGCAATTGCAAAGGAATTGGAAAAAGAAGATTATCTGTGGGGGTACGCAACAGCTACTGAGGAAGAGGCAATGCAGCTTCGTGCGGTTGGAATCAGGAAACCGGTACTGATCCTCGGTTATTCTTTTATGTGTACCTATGAAGATATTGCCGCATATGAGATACGGCCGGCTGTCTTTTCGGTTGAAATGGCGAAAGAGCTGTCAAGCGTTGCCGTTCAGATGGAAAAAGAAATATTTATTCATATCAAAGTAGATACCGGGATGGGAAGAGTCGGTGTGCGGCCGGATGAAAGCGGACTGGAAGTTGTCCGTACAATTGCAAAGATGCCGGGGCTTTCGATTGAAGGAATCTTTACTCATTTTTCCAAGGCGGATGAGGTGGATAAGACCAGTACGAAAGAACAGTACAGAAAGTTTACCGCCTTTTGTGGGCAGACCGAGCAGATGCTTGGAAGAAAAATTGCAATTCACCATTGTGCCAACAGTGCCGGAATCGTAGAACTTCCTGATATGCATATGGATATGGTACGTGCCGGAATTACCCTGTATGGTTTATGGCCGTCCGAGGAGGTAAGGAAGGATATCATTTCCTTACATCCGGCGATGTCGATAAAGAGCCGGATCGTCTTTGTAAAACATATTTATCCGGGAGAAACGGTCAGCTATGGCGGGACGTACACGGCAGAAAGTGAAAGAATCGTAGCTACAATACCGGTGGGGTATGGTGACGGATATCCAAGAAGCCTTTCCGGAATCGGCAGTGTACTGATTGCAGGGAAAAGGTGCCCGATTCTCGGAAGAATCTGCATGGATCAGTTTATGGTGGATATTACTGATGTTACTGAGGCCGGAGTGGGAACGGAAGTTACGCTACTTGGGCAGGATGGCAATGACAGGATTACGATGGAGGAGCTGGGTGAATTATCGGGCAGATTTAACTATGAACTTGCCTGTGACATAGGAAAAAGGGTTCCAAGAGTTTATCTCAAAGACGGTGTTGCGGTAGCGTATAAAGACTATTACGAGGATGTGCGGACTGTATATCTATAACAGAAAAATGATCTTCACGGTATACCGAACGATATGTTGGTCAATAATGTACATATCAAGTAAGCAGAAAGGATCGTGAAAGCATGAGAAGGGGCGATGTATTTTATGCAGATCTGCGGCCGGTGATTGGTTCGGAGCAGGGCGGAATCAGACCTGTTCTGATTATCCAGAATGATATAGGAAACAAACACAGCCCGACTATTATCTGCGCCGCCATTACTTCAAAGATGAACAAGGCAAAATTACCAACGCACATTGAACTGTCGGCTATGAAGTATGATATGGTAAAAGATTCGGTGATATTGTTAGAACAACTTCGTACTATTGACAAATCAAGATTGAAAGACAAAGTATGTCATTTGGACGATGAAATTATGCAAAAGGTGGACCGTGCATTGTGTATCAGCCTGGAACTGTATACATACGGACGGATGTGAAAGGAAGGGGAAAATAATGATTGACACTGCTACGGCAGGCAGTATATTTTTGTTTTTTGTACTGCTTGCCATAGATGTTATGTTTTATGGATTTGGAGCAGCTCTTCAGAATCTGAACCAGAGCGATCTGGAACGCAAGTGGAAACAGGACGGAAATAAACGTGCCGGGCGTCTTTTTCACATGGTGGAAAACCCGGTAAAATATGTCAATACTGTGCAGTTTGTGGTAACGCTGATACAGCTTGTCATGGGTGGATTCTTTTTACGGGTGTTGATGAAGTGGATCGCACATTTGCTGGAACAGACGACGGGCAGCGGATCGGAAGCGGAAATGCTGTATGTTTTCCGGGCTGTTTCGGTTGTTCTGGCAGGATTTATCCTGTTGTACATATTATTGCTATTCGGTGTGCTGATACCAAAAAAGCTGGCTTCCCGTTACCCGGAAAAATGGGCATTCTCCTGTGTGGGTATTGCATATTTTGTATGTCAGTTATTTACGCCGTTTACCGGACTGATCAACTGCTCGGCAAGAGCAATCCTGCGTTTGTGTGGAATGAAGCAGCTGCAGGATACAGCGGATGTGACTGAGGAAGAAATCATTTCCATGGTCAATGAGGGGCATGAGCAGGGTGTGCTTGAGGAAAGTGAAGCGGAAATGATCACAAACATATTTGAGTTTGGGGACAAAACCGTACACGATATCATGACGAACCGTCAGAATATGGTTATGCTGGATTCTCATATGAATCTGTCGGATGCAGTTGCTTTTATGCTGGATGAAAATAACAGCCGTTACCCGGTATATAACGATACACCGGATCAGATTATCGGTATCCTACATCTGAAGGATGCCTGCCGTCTGGAGCGGAAACTGCGAAGTAGCGATAACCGTTCGGGAGGCTCACAGGATCCGACCTTAAAAAATTGCAGGCAGATACTGCGCAGACCGGAATTTGTACCGGAAACGATGAAGATTGATGATCTGTTCCATTCCATGCAGGGTAAAAAACAGCAGATGGTCATTGTCGTAGACGAATACGGGCAGACCGAAGGCCTTGTGGCAATGGAGGATATTCTGGAGGAGATCGTAGGAAATATTCAGGACGAGTACGATGAAGAGGAACGCCATATCATCAGGATAAAAGAGGATACTTACATTGTTGATGGAATGACACCACTGGAAGAACTGGAAGAAAATTTTGACATTGTATTTGATGATGCACTTGAGGTGGAAACGCTGAACGGATTTGTTATCCTGCATCTGAAACATATTCCTGATGAGAAAGAACAGTTTGCTTTTGTATATCAGGGGTATGAATTTAAAATACAGAGCGTTTCTAAGAGGATGATTCAGAAGGTGCGTATCACGAAGCTTCCGGAAAAAGAAGAAGTTGAAGAAAAAGCAGAATAATGCTATAATATATGAGATTTTTATTCAAAGGAGATAAAAGCATGTCAGGACATTCAAAATTTGCGAACATCAAACATAAGAAAGAAAAAAATGACGCTGCAAAAGGTAAAATTTTTACCATTATCGGACGTGAGATTGCGGTTGCCGTAAAAGAAGGCGGACCGGATCCTGCAAACAATTTCAAGCTGGCAACTGTTATTGCAAAAGCAAAAGCAAATAATATGCCAAATGATACAATCGACAGAGGTATCAAAAAAGCTGCCGGAGATATCGGTAATGTAAATTATGAATATGTAACCTATGAAGGATACGGACCGAGCGGAATCGCGATCATTGTTGAAGCATTAACTGACAATAAAAATCGCACAGCTGCCAATGTGCGTTCTGCATTTACCAAGGGAAGCGGCAGTATCGGAACACAGGGTTGTGTATCCTTTATGTTTGACAAAAAAGGTCAGATCATCATCGATAAAGAAGAATGCGATCTTGATGCGGATGATCTGATGATGACTGCACTTGATGCGGGAGCCGAAGATTTCAGTGATGAAGAAGACAGCTATGAGATTCTGACGGACCCGGACAGCTTTGAAGCTGTGACAAAGGCTTTGGAGGAAGCAAAGATCCCTGTAGCATCTGCAGAGGTTACCATGATTCCACAGAATTACGTAACACTTTCTGATGAGAATGATATCAGACAGTTACAAAGAACGCTGGATCTTCTGGACGAAGATGATGATGTTCAGAGCGTTTACCATAACTGGGATGAATAAGAAAACACGAGGCAGATAAAAATGAGTGAACAATATCAGGATAAGTATTCCATAGAAACAGCCTGTGTGCAGGCGGGATGGCAGCCGAAAAAAGGGGAACCGAGGGTGCTGCCGATTTACCAGAGCACAACATTCCGCTATGAAACTTCAGAACAGATGGGAAGATTGTTTGATCTGGAGGACAGTGGATATTTTTACACAAGGCTTCAGAATCCAACCAATGACTTTGTTGCACAGAAGATCTGTGAACTGGAGGGCGGCGTCGGCGCAATGCTGACTTCCTCCGGACAGGCAGCAAATTATTATGCGGTATTCAATATCTGTGAAGCCGGAAGTCATGTGATTATGTCATCATCTGTGTATGGAGGAACCTTTAATCTGCTGACCTGTACGATGAAAAAGATGGGGATTGAATGCACGGTGATCGATCCGGAGTGTACGATGGAGGAATTAAATGCGGCATTCAGGGAGAACACAAGGGCGGTGCTTGCAGAATCCATTTCCAATCCGACCATGATCGTACTGGATTTTGAGAAGTTTGTTACAGCGGCACATGCACACGGAGTGCCGATGATCGTGGATAATACTTTCCCGACCCCGATCAACTGCAGACCGTTTGAATACGGTGTGGATATTGTAACCCATTCCACCACCAAATATATGGACGGACATGCAGTCGCAGTTGGCGGATGTATTGTGGATTCCGGTAATTTTGACTGGGAAAAATATGCGGACAAGTATCCGGGACTGACACAGCCGGATGAATCCTATCATGGAATCATATATACCCGGAAGTTCGGAAAGCTTGCATATATTACCAAGGCAACCTCACAGCTTATGAGGGATCTTGGCTCCATACCTTCTCCGCAAAATTCATTTTTACTGAATCTTGGACTGGAGACCCTGCATCTGAGAGTGCCGAGACATTGTGAGAATGCACTTAAGGTTGCAAAGTATCTCCAAGGAAGAAAAGAGGTTGCATGGGTCAGCTATCCGGGATTAGAGGGTGACCGTTATTATGAAAGAGCCAGAAAGTATATGCCGAACGGAACCTGCGGTGTTGTTACTTTTGGTTTGAAAGGCGGCAGGGAAGTGTCCGTGAACTTTATGGATCATTTAAAGCTGGCTGCCATTGTTACCCATGTTGCGGACGCACGCACCTGTGTACTGCATCCTGCAAGCCATACACACAGACAGATGACGGAGGAACAGCTTCTGGAGGCCGGTGTGCAGCCAGATCTGATCAGATTTTCCTGCGGCATCGAGAACGCAGATGACATCATTGCGGATATTGAACAGGCATTGAATGCCGTTGACTAAAGGATAATAAATATGAAAAAAACGAAGGATTCATGGTTCTTTTTTGCTCTGTACGGCATTACATATCTGATGCTCGCTTTAAACAGCGCAAGCCTGCTTGCCGATGATTTGCAGCTTGGTGAGCTCTGGCAATTTGCACTGCTCTCGGCTGCATTGCTGTTATGCGCCGGAATTTTGTTTTTTTGTTTGCGTGCATTCGGATTGCGGCTGGCGATCCGCAGGGCAAGGAAAAGAATATACCCGAAGAAGACTTCGTTTTTTTTGACGGAATTGCTGCCGGCATTATTGCTGTATGTGGTCAGCGTGTGCAGCCGGATCTGGTACGCATATCAGACGGCACCGGGATCTGAGACATCCATGCCTCAAATTGCGCAAAACAGTGATTTTTGCAAGGATCCGAACGGTGTGCTCTGGCTTTACGGACAGATGCGAGAGGGACTTGTATGGCTGCTTGGTAATGATAGAATCTCCGTTTTTGTACTGAATGCGATATTACAGATCTTGTTGATCGTAGTCGGATATCTGGTTTTAAGAACAACCATACATAGAAATGCAGGAATCGCGTATGCTGTTTTGTGGAATATCTATCCGGGTGCTTATGGAATGTTGCACACCGAGGCACCGGAGCTGTTATATATGCTTGCCGTGCTGATCCTGCTTGGTATACTTGTTCCTGTATGCAGAAAATGTAACGGACAGGAGAAAAGATCTGTTCCCGGAAAGGTTGGGCTGGTATTGACCGGTATTCTGACGGGTGCATTTCTCATGGGATCTGTGCTGTATCTTCTGGTTGGAATAACCGGATTTCTCCTGCTTACAGTATACAGCAGCCGAAAAAAAACAGATCTGCTGTGCTATGGCACAGGGTATGTGGCAGGTGTTCTGGCGGCGGTTCTGATAGGAGCAATGCTGTTTACGGAAAACATGAATATGAATGGCATTGTGCAGGGAATGAAGTCATATCTGACCGCGTATGGTCAGAGTATGCTGTTGTCCGGCAAAATTCGTGTCAGTGGTCTGTGGCTTCCGGAATTTCTGTGCACGGATGTGTATCTTTATTATAAAATAGGAATATGTGTATTATCCGGCGGAGTCCTGCTCCTTTTTTATAAAAATGAGAGAGAATGCGGACGGATATTCGGACTTCTGTATGTAGGAAGTATTGTTTACAGTCTGCCCGGTTATCAGGCACTGTATCAGCCGGATGCACTGGTAATAGAAATGGAGCTCCTTATGACAGCTGTTTCGATTGGAATGGTGTCAACAATGAGAAATCCGTTGGAAAGAGCTGTTCCTGCAGAAACGGAGAATGAGGATGAACCGGCTGCAGAAGTTGAAATGATGCAGGTAAAGCTGATCGAGAATCCATTGCCACTTCCAAAAAAGCATGCACGGAAAGAATTGGATTATGCGTATGAAGTAAAAACAGAGGACATGAAATATGATGTTACGGTCAGCGATTCGGACGATTTTGACCTGTCATGATGCATAACCATGATCCATATGTGATCGGATGTATAGAATAACGGGTGGCATACCATACTAAAAAGAGAACTTAACAGGTTCTCTTTTTTGTTATGGAGGCAGGAAATGAGCAAACAGGGAAAACATAAAAACAAAAGCAGCAAGGCAGGATCACAAAACAGACAGCAGACAACAAGTATGGAAGAAAGTGTAAAGGAACGGGAAGAACTGATCAGGGAGAGTGGACAGGTAATATTAAATAAAGATGGAGAGTATTGTATTCATCTGATCAGTATTATTGGAGAAGTGGAAGGGCATGAGTGTCTTGGAAACAATACCAAGACAACCAAGTATGAACATGTTCTGCCACAGCTTGCGGCTATTGAGGACAGTGAGAAGGTGGACGGGGTTCTTATCTTATTGAATACGGTTGGCGGCGATGTGGAAGCAGGACTTGCAATTGCGGAAATGATCGCATCGCTCAGTAAACCAACGGTATCACTTGTGCTGGGCGGAAGCCACAGCATCGGTGTCCCGATCGCGGTAAGTACGGATTATTCTTTTATTGTGCCGTCGGCTACCATGGTAATTCATCCTGTTCGCTTAAACGGAATGGTGATCGGTGTGCAGCAGACCTTTGATTATTTCAGGCAGATTCAAAACAGAATCCTCGATTTTATAACAATGCACTGTGAGGCTGACAAGGAGAGGCTGGAGGAGCTGATGATGGAGACGGAGATGCTGACCAAAGACGTTGGAACTATTCTGGTTGGAGAACAGGCTGTGGAAGAAAATATTATTGACGAAGTCGGCGGCATCAGAGATGCGTTTCATAAATTATATTCCATGATCGAGGATGACAAAAAAGTATCAAAATGATATAATAAAATGCAGTATCAACAGAAAAAGCAAATCTGTTTGCTTGCAGACATGATTTGCTTCTTTCTGCAGAAGGAAGGATTGAAAGTTTCATGGCATCAAGCAATCGTTCCGGTCAGGGCAGAACCGGAAGAACATCCACAGGTAAAAAAACGGGCAGTTCACGTCCGAATACATATAATAAGACAGGCAATCGGCAGTCGGTAAAGAAAAAACAGGAACAGGAAGCAGCTTTAAAAAGAGAGATTCTGTTAATTATCAGTTTTGCAGTATGTATCCTGCTGTTTTTATGCAATTTTGCGATTATGGGACCTTTTGGGAAAATGGTAAAAGGTGTTATGTTCGGGCTGTTCGGCATCCTTTCCTATGTTGTTCCGATTGCTGTTTTTATAGGAATGGCATTTCATATTTCCAACCATGGAAGTAATGTTGCACTCAGAAAATTGATTGCAGGTGGTGTATTATTGTATGCGGTCGGTGTGTTTGCGCAGATGATCGCGGTACCGTTAGAGGAGATTGACGGGAATCTGATCAGTGAACTTTTTACGATCAGTCGTGAACAAAATAAGGGTGGAGGATTACTCTGTGGACTGGTTGCCTATCCGATGATGAAATACCTGAAAATGATCGGAAGTGTTCTGGTGCTGTTAGTGGTAATGATCATAGCACTTGTAGTGATCACGGAACGGTCCTTTATCAATGGCGTTAAAAACAGCAGTCAGAAAGTATACGATTCGGCCCGGGATTCGGCAAAACGTCATAGAGATGAGAGAATGGCAAGACATGAGGAAACGGATGGAGAGGACGATTATGCTGAGAAAAGCGTGATGGATCAGCCGCGGGAGCGCAGGCAGATTCACTGGGATGCAATTGATCAGAATGTGAAAAGTCCGAAAACACAGGCAATAAAAAATGACCCCGAACAAAATAATATCCGGAACAAAGCAGATCATACGGATGATCTTTTATCAAGAGCAAAGCTTCAGAAAGAGGAACAGTTTGCAAGAGAAAACATGCATGAAATTATGATGGCGGATCTTGCAGACGATGAAGAAGCTGAACAGGAGTTTACAACAACACCGCTGAAAGCAGAGGAGGATCAGGCCTTTGCATTTGATCTGTATCGCGATATGCCGGAACCGAAAGGTGTTCAGAATACAGATTTGCCAGAGGATACGGTATATGTGCAGGAGGAACTTAAGGATCTGGAACCGGACCTGCCTGTAACGGATTACCGTCCGCAGGGCGCAGATACTTTCGGCGCTTCCCTGGAACAGGGATATACACCTCAAAAGGCACCACACAGCTTTGGAATGAAGGAAGAATATCGTACACCGGATCAGAAGAAAGCAGAAGCCATGGCAATTAAAGTTGCACCTATACAGCCTCAGCAGGCACAGGCTTTAAAACCAAAGAAATACATATTCCCGTCTCTGAATCTGCTATCCAAAGGAAACGGTAAAAACGGTGGAGATTCCTCTAAACAACTAAAAGAAACAGCAGCAAGGCTGCAACAGACGTTAAAAACTTTCGGGGTAAATGTTACAATTACAGACATCAGTCAGGGACCTGCGGTAACAAGGTATGAGATGCAGCCTGAACTCGGTGTGAAGGTGAGCAAGATCGTATCTCTTGCAGATGATATCAAGCTGAATCTTGCCGCAACGGATATTCGAATCGAGGCTCCGATTCCCGGGAAGGCAGCCGTGGGGATTGAAGTGCCCAACAAAGAAAACAGTGCCGTCCATTTGAGGGAACTGCTGGAGTCTGATGCATTTAAGAAGTTTGATTCAAATCTTGCATTTGCAGTTGGTAAGGATATTGCCGGACAGACAGTTGTTTTCGACATTGGTAAGATGCCGCATGTATTGATTGCAGGATCCACCGGTTCGGGAAAATCCGTATGTATCAATACGCTGATTATGAGTATTTTATACAAAGCACATCCGGATGATGTCAAACTGATTATGGTTGACCCTAAAGTCGTTGAATTAAGCGTTTACAACGGAATTCCGCACCTGTTGATTCCGGTGGTCACGGATCCTAAGAAAGCAGCAGCGGCGCTACAGTGGGCTGTTGCGGAAATGACGGAACGTTATAAAAAATTTGCAGATCACAATGTCAGAGACTTGAAGGGATATAACAAACTGGCAGAGTCTGCAGCTGATCCGGACATTGTAAAAATGCCACAGATTGTTATCATTGTAGATGAGCTGGCAGACCTGATGATGGTTGCATCCGGGGATGTGGAAGAGGCTATTGTGCGTTTGGCACAGCTTGCGCGAGCAGCCGGGATTCATCTTGTAATTGCAACACAGAGACCGTCCGTGGATGTTATTACCGGACTGATCAAGGCAAATATGCCGAGCCGTATTGCTTTTGCCGTATCCAGCGGCGTGGATTCCAGAACCATTCTTGATATGAACGGAGCAGAAAAACTGCTGGGAAAAGGTGATATGCTGTTTTATCCGCAAGGGTATTCAAAACCGGCGAGAGTGCAGGGCGCATTCGTATCCGACAAAGAAGTATCGGATGTTGTGGATTTTCTTAAAAACCAGGCAGTTGGCAATGTGTACGGGGCGGATCTGGAAGAAAAAATTGCGCATATTTCAGATTCTGGAGAAGGTGCATCCGGAGGAAATGCAGGTGAAAATGATGAACTTTTTGCGGAAGCAGGAAGGTTTATCATTGAAAAAGATAAAGCATCCATTGGAATGCTGCAACGGGCATTCCGCATCGGTTTTAACCGGGCTGCAAGAATTATGGATCAGCTTGCGGATGCCGGAGTTGTCGGTGAAGAAGAAGGAACGAAGCCCAGAAAAGTGCTGATGAGTCTGGAGCAGTTTGAAAATTATTTGTCATAAAGATGCAATTATGCTAAGATAGCAAAAAGTGTTTAAAATACAATGAACAGGCAGAGGAGCAGAAAAAATGAAAAGCGATATTGAAATTGCACAGGAAGCGGTTATGGAACCGATCACACAGGTGGCTGAAAGAATCGGAATAAAGCCTGATGAATTAGAATTATACGGAAAGTATAAGGCAAAGATTTCGGATGAATATATGGACAGGATCAAAGATAATCCAGACGGAAAACTGATTCTTGTAACAGCGATCAATCCAACACCGGCAGGAGAAGGAAAAACAACAATTACCGTCGGACTGGGTGAAGCATTTGCCAAATTGGGAAAAAAAGCAGTTATCGCATTAAGAGAGCCTTCATTAGGACCTTGTTTTGGAGTAAAAGGAGGTGCAGCTGGTGGCGGATATGCACAGGTTGTGCCGATGGAGGATCTGAACCTGCATTTCACCGGCGATTTTCATGCAATTACTTCTGCCAATAATCTGCTTGCGGCAATTCTGGATAATCATATCCAGCAGGGAAATGAACTTCGCATTGACACAAGACAGATTACCTGGAAAAGATGTCTTGATATGAATGACCGTGTTCTTCGTAATGTGGTAGTCGGACTTGGTGCCAAGACGGATGGATTTGTAAGGGAAGATCATTTTGTAATCACAGTCGCGTCTGAGATCATGGCAGTATTGTGCCTTGCAAGTGATATGGAGGATCTGAAAAAACGTCTTGGAAAAATGGTGGTTGCATACAATTATGATGGGGAGCCTGTAACAGCAGGAGAACTTCAGGCTGTGGGAGCCATGGCTGCACTGTTAAAAGATGCGCTGAAACCAAATCTGATTCAGACACTGGAGCATACACCGGCACTTGTACATGGTGGACCGTTTGCCAATATTGCACACGGATGTAACAGCGTGCGTGCAACAAAAACAGCGTTAAAGATGGCGGACTATTGTATTACAGAAGCGGGTTTCGGAGCAGATCTTGGCGCAGAGAAATTTTTTGATATCAAGTGCAGAATGTCAGGACTCAGACCGGATGCAGTTGTACTTGTAGCAACAATACGGGCATTAAAATATAATGGCGGAGTTGCAAAGACAGATCTGAATCAGGAGAATCTGGAAGCGTTAAAGAAGGGAATTGTCAATCTGGAGAAACATATCGAAAATCTTCAGAAATATGGTGTGCCTGTTGTTGTAACATTGAATTCATTTTTAAGTGATACACAGGCAGAACTTGCGTTTGTAAAAGAATTCTGTGCAAGCAAAAACTGCGATTTTGCTCTGGCAAAAGTATGGGAAAAAGGCGGTGAAGGCGGTACTGAACTGGCCAATGCCGTGTTACATACACTGGAAACCAAGAAGAGTGAGTTCCATGTATTATATGATACCGAATTGACGATCAGGGAAAAAATTGAAACAATTGCAAAAGAAATTTATGGGGCGGGAGATGTTATCTTTGCATCATCCTGCTTAAAACAGATGCAGAAACTGGAGGATCTTGGATTTGGAAATCTTCCGATCTGTATGGCAAAAAATCAATACTCCTTGTCAGATGATCCTGCAAAGCTTGGAAGACCGACAGGATTTGAAATGAATATCAGAGATGTTTATGTATCTGCCGGGGCAGGATTTGTGGTTGTATTGACGGGGAGTATCATGACGATGCCTGGTTTACCAAAGAAGCCTGCAGCTTATAACATTGATGTCAATGAGGAGGGACGCATTACCGGTCTCTTTTAATCACGGACAGCGGATTGCAGAAGAATGCGGACAGAAGCAATAGGGAGGAAACAGTAATGGCAAAGATCATTGACGGAAAAGAAATATCATTACAAATTAAAAATGAGGTAAGGGATGCGGTTGGTTCCTATCGTACAAAAGGAAAGGAAATTTCACTTGCCGTAATTCAGGTCGGAAATGATCCGGCATCCAGTGTGTATGTCGGCAATAAGAAAAAAGCATGTGAATATGTCGGGATCCGTTCCGTTTCCTATGAACTTCCCGAAGAGACAACACAGGAAGAACTTATTACCTTGATCGAAGAACTGAATAACAGAAGTGATATCAATGGAATTCTTGTCCAGCTTCCCGTGCCGGAACAAATAGATGAAAATGCAATCATTGCTGCAATTTCGCCAATAAAGGATGTGGATGGATTCCATACGCAGAATGTCGGTGCGCTTTGCAGCGGGCAGAAGGGATTTGTATCCTGCACACCCGCAGGAATCATTGAATTATTAAAACGCTCCGACGTGGAGATTGCCGGAAAAGAATGTGTAGTTGTTGGAAGAAGCAATATTGTTGGAAAGCCGATGGCATTATTGCTGCTTCGTGAAAACGGAACGGTAACGGTCTGCCATTCAAAAACAAAGGATTTAAAGAAAGTTACCAGTCGTGCGGATATTCTTGTTGTTGCAATCGGCAGGCCCAGGATGATTACAAAAGAATATGTAAAAGAAGGAGCGGTTGTAATCGATGTCGGCATCCATAGATTATCCGAGGAGGAAGCTGCTCAAAACGGTGGAAAAAAACTTTGCGGTGATGTGGATTATGAAGAGGTGACTCCAATCTGCAGCGCAATTACGCCGGTGCCCGGTGGCGTTGGACCCATGACAATAGCGATGCTGATGAAAAACTGCCTGACAGCGTTTGAGTTCCAGAATGAAAACAACTGTCAATAATGAGGATTCCGTATGAAGTGCCCTGTATGTCAGAATGAAATTGAGGAAGGACGATTATACTGTGAGAAATGCGGCTATGAGATACAAATTGTGCCGGAATTTGAAGCAGAACTGGAGAACAATATCCGGGAAAATATGTCCGAACTGATCAATGAGTTAGCACCGGAGAAAGAAAGCGGCGGTCACGATGAAGACCTGACTGAAGAAATGTGGAATAGCACAGATGAGGATCTGGAGGAACGACCGAGCCTGTTTCCGTTTTTTGTCCGCTTGTTAAAAAAACATGTAATAGCATCTGTTATAGTCATGATTGCAGTGGCTGCCGTTGTTGCAGCGGCAGTGCTTGTAAGGGTGAATGACCATCATAAAAATTCGTATGAGTATCAATACCGGATGGCTGTGCAGTGTGCGCAGGATGGAAGATACGAGGATGCGGTTGCTTATATTCAGGAGGCACTGCGGTTAGATGCTAATCATCCGGAGGCAAGGATGCTGTATGCCAATTACTTGGTTAAGACCGGGAAAACAGAGGATGCCGAGAGAATTTACCGTGATTTATTTAACTATGCGGATTATGCAAAGGATGCTTACGAAAAATATATCAGTCTTTTAGAAGAACAGGAACGCTATTTGGAGATTTGCTATTGCCTTTCGGAATGTGAGATCCTGGATGTACGCAGAGCATATAATCAGTATCTTGCAGAACTGCCTATTTTCAGTATTCCGGAGGGAACTTACGAGGATGCACAGGTTTTAAAAATATCGGCAAATACAAACGGAATCATATATTACACAACGGATGGAACAACACCGAATCAGGCAGCAAATGTATATACCGGACCGATTATGCTTGAGTCTGGAGAATACGAGATTAAGGCCTTATTTATCAATGAATACGGGATGAAGAGTGATGTCTTTTCTGCAGTCTATACAATCACGGCAGAACTACCGACAACGCCTGTAGTCACACCGGCAGGAGGTGACTATACGGAGCCGGAATATATCACGGTAGAGGTTCCGGCAGGGTGCGTTGTTTATTATACAACGGATGGAACAACGCCGAATCAGGACAGTCTGACGTATTCAAGAGAGATCTGCATGCCGCTTGGAAATGCGACTTTTTGTTTTATATCTTATAATAGCGATCGTGTCGCCAGTGATGTTTTGAAAGTAGAATACCATTTAAATCTGGATAATCCACGCTTTGATGATTATCAGGCAATTCTGATAACGGCACAGGGACTGACAGACCGTGGCATGCTGCTTAATATGAATGGTGAGGTTGCAGGCGTATCCGGAATCTATACCTATCGTGCTACAGGCGCTTTTTGGTATAATGATGAGAGATATTATCTTATGACAGAGTATTATACCGATCTGGTAACCGGCAATAAATATTCAACGCAGACGAGATATGCTGTCAGCGTTGATTATGGTGTTTTATATAAAACAGAACAGGATAGAAACGGGCATTATATAGCGGTTGCATTTGACTAGTGCAAAGTGTAAAAATTTGTGTTATGATAATTTGGATGTCTGTCAGGCATCAATCGATAGAACTAAGGAAAGATAACCGGGAGGAATGGAATGTACAAGATATTGAAAGCAGAAGAACTGACAACGAATATCTATCTGATGGTAGTTGAGGCAAAAAGGATCGCAGCATCCTGTCTGCCGGGACAGTTCGTAATTGTCAGAACAAGTGAGGACAGTGAGCGTATACCGCTTACAATTTGCGATTATGACAGAGAAGCAGGAACGATTACAATTGTATTCCAGACAGTGGGTGCTTCTACATTAAAAATGAGTGGTTTAAAAGCAGGTGACAGTTTCCATGATTTTGTAGGACCCCTTGGATGCCCGTCTGAATTAACCAAAGAAAATATTGATGATCTGAAGAAAAAACATATTTTGTTCGTTGCAGGTGGTGTCGGTACAGCACCTGTTTACCCGCAGGTGAAATGGCTGCATGAAAACGGTGTGGCTGCGGATGTTATCGTAGGCTCCAAGACGAAGGATCTTCTGATTCTGGAACATGAGATGGAAGCAGTTGCGGGTAATCTCTATATAACCACGGATGATGGATCTTATGGAAGAAGCGGTATGGTAACCCAGACAATCAAAGATCTTGTATCCGAAGGAAAGCAGTACGATGTCTGCATTGCAATCGGACCGATGATTATGATGAAATTTGTATGCAAAATGACGGAAGAATTGAATATTCCCACGATTGTCAGCCTGAATCCGATTATGGTGGATGGTACGGGCATGTGCGGAGCCTGCCGAGTTACTGTTGGCGGCGAAGTGAAATTCGCTTGTGTTGATGGACCGGAGTTTGACGGTCATAAAGTGAATTTTGATGAGGCAATGAAGCGTCAGCAGATTTACAAAACTGCTGAAGGACGTGCTTTCCTCGCTGCAAAAGAGGGTGATACGCACCATGGCGGCTGCGGAAATTGCAACTAACCCAAACAGGAAACATACAGGATAATAATGATGGAGGATATCATGGACGTATTAAAGAAAGTACCTGTTGCAGAACAGGATGCGAAAGAAAGAGCAACAAATTTTAAAGAAGTTTGTCTTGGCTATACAAAAGAAGAAGCAATGGAGGAGGCAGCGCGCTGTATTAATTGTAAGAATGCACAGTGTATGAAGGGGTGCCCTGTTTCCATTAACATCCCGGGATTTATTGAACAGGTAAAGCTTGGAAACTTTGAAAAAGCATATGAAATTATATCACAGTCCAGCGCACTTCCGGCTGTCTGTGGACGCGTCTGCCCACAGGAAAGCCAGTGTGAGGGTAAATGTATCCGTGGAATTAAGGGAGAACCGATTTCTATTGGTAAGCTGGAACGCTTTGTTGCCGACTGGGCAAGAGAAAATGGAATCACACCAAAAGTGACCGCTGAAAAAAAAGGTAAAAAGGTTGCAGTTATCGGTTCCGGACCTGCAGGTCTTACCTGTGCGGGCGATCTGGCGAAGATGGGCTATGATGTTACAATCTTTGAAGCACTTCATGAAGCTGGTGGTGTGTTGGTATATGGTATTCCTGAATTCCGTCTGCCCAAAGATGCCGTTGTTAAAAAAGAGATCGAAAATGTAAAAGCACTTGGTGTTAAGATTGAGACAAACTGCGTTGTTGGAAAATCCGTGACAATTGATGAACTGATGAAAAATGAAGGATTTGAAGCTGTATTCATTGGTTCCGGTGCGGGTCTGCCGAAATTCATGGGAATTCCCGGTGAGCAGGCAAATGGTGTGTTTTCTGCCAATGAGTATCTGACACGAAGCAATTTGATGAAGGCATTTAATGAAAATTCCGACACTCCGATTATGAGAGGAAAAAAAGTTGCAGTTGTCGGCGGCGGAAATGTTGCCATGGATGCGGCAAGAACAGCGCTTCGTCTGGGTGCGGAGGTTCATATTGTATATCGTAGAAGCGAAGAAGAGCTTCCTGCACGTGTGGAGGAAGTTCATCATGCAAAAGAAGAAGGTATCATATTTGATCTTCTTACCAATCCGGTCGAGATTCTGGAAGATGAGAATAACTGGGTAAAAGGAATTAAGTGTATTAAGATGGAACTCGGTGAACCTGATGCATCCGGCAGAAGAAGTCCGATTGCAATAGAAGGCAGTGAATTTGTCATTGATGTGGATACAGTAATTATGTCACTCGGAACATCGCCGAATCCGCTGATCTCTTCTACAACGGATGGACTTGAGATTAATAAGCGCAGATGTATTATTGCGGATGAAGAACATGGAAAGACTACAAAGGATGGCGTATTTGCCGGTGGAGATGCAGTAACGGGCGCAGCCACTGTAATACTTGCAATGGGTGCCGGAAAAACCGCAGCAAAGGGCATTGACGAGTATTTGTCACAAAAATAAACAGTTTGATACAGATGGAAAGGCGCGTTTTTTCGCGCCTTTTCTTACCATTTAAAAAAATGAAGGGGGGAATACAGCTATGCCATGGTGTCCGGTATGTAAAAGTGAGTATAAAGAGGGGGTGGAGCGCTGTGCGGAATGCGGCGTTCAATTAGTGGAGGATCTATCCCAGACAGAAGCGGAAGCAGAGATGGAAGCGGAGTATGAAGAACCGGAGGAAGAAGTGTCCGGAACGGAAGACGAAGTCAGGGAGCCGGTGCGCTTACAGAGGACAACAACACCCTATAAGAACCGTGCAGATAAGGCGGAGGAGTTCAAAAGCTCCGGTTATGTGCTGCTTGTCGTGGGGGTGCTTGGAATCCTATGTATGGTACTGATTGATCTGGGAATTCTGCCACTGAAGTTAAATAATCTGCTGTTAATGAATATTATGATGAATATTCTGTTTGTAATATTTATTGCATTTGGAATTTATTCATTACGTGGGGCAAAGAAATATGCAGGAGAAGCAGATGATGAGAAAAATCTCACAAAAGAGATTCGCAAATGGGCAACACAGAATCTGAAAGCACCGGAGATTGATGATCAGGTGGAATGTACGGAAGAATCTGAGGAAATTGCTTATTTTAAAAGGTATGAGTATATCCGCAATGCAATCAGTGAGAAATTTATTAATTTAGAAGAAAATTATCTGGACTATCTGACGGAGCATATTTATCAGGAATTATATGAAGAACAGGAAGAAGCATGAATATAACGATTCTGTGTGTGGGAAAAGTGAAGGAAACATTCTATCGTGATGCAGTGAATGAGTATGCCAAAAGATTGAGTCGCTATTGTAAATTTCAGGTAACGGAACTGCAAGATGAAAAGACGCCGGACAAAGCTTCTGAACATGAAGAGAATCTGATACGTGAAAAAGAGGCAGAGCGGATACTAAAACAAATCAGGGATGATGATTATGTGATTGCACTTGCCATACATGGAAAAAAGATGGATTCACTGGCTTTTTCCGAATATATAAAAAAACTTGGTGTGTCAGGAAAAAGCAATCTGGTATTTGTAATCGGAGGATCACTGGGGTTACATGATTCTGTACTCAGACGCAGTGATGAGCAGATCAGCTTTTCCGATATGACGTTTCCGCATCAACTGATGCGTGTGATCCTGGCAGAGCAGATCTACCGGGGCTTCCGGATCATGAACCATGAACCCTATCATAAATAAAGGAGTGTGACAATTATGAGAATGTATGATCTGATCCAAAAGAAACGGGACGGATACAGTCTGGATAAAGAAGAAATTGCCTATATGATAAGGGAATACACGGCGGGATCGATCCCGGATTATCAGATGTCCGCAATGATGATGGCAATCTATTTTCGCGGGATGACGGAAGAAGAAACGCTTAGTCTGACGATGGAGATGGCACACAGTGGGGATATGCTGGATTTGTCCGGCATTCACGGTATCAAAGTGGACAAACACAGTACGGGAGGCGTCGGCGATAAAACATCACTGGCATTAACACCCATGGTTGCGGCATGCGGTGTGGCTGTTGCAAAGATGAGCGGAAGAGGACTCGGACATACCGGGGGTACCATCGATAAGTTGGAGAGCTTTGAAGGTTTTTCCACTTCCCTGACATCCGAGCAGTTTATTTCACAGGTGAACAGGATCGGAGTTGCTATTATGGGACAGACTGCGGATCTGGCACCTGCAGATAAGAAATTATATGCACTCCGTGACGTGACTGCGACAGTGGATCAGATGTCCCTGATCGCAAGTTCCATTATGAGTAAGAAGCTTGCGGCAGGTGCGGATGCCATTGTCCTGGATGTGAAGACCGGAAGTGGCGCATTTATGAAAAAAGAAGAGGATGCAGTTGCACTTGCAAAGGAAATGGTCCGTATCGGTAAGGGTGCCGGAAAGGCAATGACGGCCGTGATCACGGATATGGATCAGCCGCTTGGGTATGCTGTCGGAAATGCCCTTGAGGTAAGAGAGGCAATCGATACCCTTCGCGGAAAAGGTCCTGCGGATTTTACGAAGCTGTGCATGACACTTGGTGCTTATATGCTGATTGCAGCCGGGAAAGCGGATGATGAGGAAGAGGCGCATCAGTTGTTACAGCATGCGATCAACAGTGGCGCAGCGCTTGATAAGCTTGCGGAATTTGTGAAGGCACAGGGCGGAAATGAGAAGCAGGTATACCATCCGGAATTATTGCCGGAGGCATCGATCATAGAGCCTGTTCCGGCACCGGGAAGCGGCTATATCAGTCATATTGCGTGTGACGAGGTTGGGATTTGTTCCCTGATACTGGGCGGCGGACGTGAGACCAAGGAGGATGTCATTGACCTGTCCGTCGGTATTGTGCTGACTGCAAAGAAAGGTGATTATGTGAAAGACGGAGAACCGATCGCGTTTATGCATGCCAATGATAAAACCAAATGTGCAGAGGCTGTAAAACGATATCTGTCTGCTGTTACGATCAGTGAGCAGGCACCGGATGAGAGTGTGCTGATTAAAGAGGTTATTCGTTAATCACGATAAGAGTTTCATAAGTGAATTTTGAGAGAAAAGTCTGTCAGTTCTGATGGACTTTTTTTTGCATATATTGATACGAAAACAGTATGGGGGTTGTCAATCCGACAATGGATAAGGAAAAAGGGAAAATAGTCAATGCGGCTGTCAGACGTTTCGGACTACCCAAGGATTGTGTTTACGGCGACTGCATGGTATATCTTGTGGGCAATCGGGAAATGGTCATACAGAATTACAGAAATGTGTGTTTCTTTGAGGAATCTTGTATTGTAATCAGTTTAAAACATAATAAAATGGAGATTCACGGAAAAAAACTGGTGATTTCTTATTATCTGGATGATGAGCTTAGGATCGAAGGACGGATCGATCAGATTTTATTTGCACCATAAATTGAAATGTAGCGGTTACTTTTTAGAAACTGTATGGAATGAATAGAAAGGCAGTATGGAAATGAGAAAGGAATTGCTAAACGGATGCGTCAGGCTCCGCATTACAGGGGAGTCGAAGGAACGGTTTTTAAATATGTGCCGGATGAAAAAGATCAAAATGTGGAATCTGAAACAGGAAGCCGGAAAAAGGGACGAGTTAAAAACATCTTCCATTGTTATGTGTATGGGGGCAAAGGATCTGGTGGAATGTAAGAGTGCAATTCATAAGAGCGGTGTCAAGGTGGATATTTTAGAGAAAAAAGGATTGCCGTTTTTTCTTTTACACTTGAAAAAAAGAGTTGTTTTTGCCGCAGGTGTTCTGTTTTGTATGCTTTTTTTAATCGTGATGATGCAAAAGATCTGGTGTATACAAATAGAAGGAAACCGAAAGGTAACCACACGGGAAATGATTACATTTCTGGAAGAAAATGATATCGGCATCGGTTGTATCATTTCAAAGATTCCTTACGAAGAGCTTGAATTTAAGATCAGAGATCGCTTCCCTGATATAACATGGGTATCTGTTGTGAGAAAAGGCACAACACTGATTGTGAGAATAAAAGAAAATGAGTTTTATAATCAGATGTCTGTCTATGATGATCATATGGATCTGATAGCGGATTATGATGGTGAAATACGTTCTATGGTCGTAAGACAGGGAGTTCCGCTTGTCCGGGTTGGAGATACAGTTTCCAAAGGAGACATTCTGATCCAGGGAGCGGTACCGGTATTGGATGAAAATGCCCGGATTTGCAAATATCAATATTGTCATGCCCAGGCGGACATTCTGATCAGAACAACCATACAATATTCAGAAACGATTAACAGGGTGCACCTTGTCCGCAGCTACCAAAATGAGGATACCTATTATCAATTGGGAATAGCCGGACATAAGTTTCAGATCGGCTTTGGGAAGCCGGAAGGAACCTGTCTGGTACAGGAGCAGGTACATCAGCTTGTTCTGTTTGAATACTTGTATCTTCCTTTTTTTTTGAATCAGGTCAAGATTACGCCGTATGAGGAAACGGAGGCGATTTATACAAAGGAAGAAGCGGAGGCAATATTGCAAAATAGTCTGGAAAAATATTTGTATGATTTATCGGAAAAAGGGGTACAAATTATACAAAAAAATGTTAGAATAATAGAAAATGGTTTAACTATGCAGATTGTTGCAGATGTGACTGTTGACAGAAGTGTCGGAGTCAGCACGGAGACAACGGTGGAGCTTACAGAATATGGCGAAAATAACGATTGACCTGCCTTGTGATATCAAGGATATGCAGAATGTTTTCGGAACGCATGATACTTATGTAAAAAAAGTGGAAAAGGATCTGGATGTCATGATTTTGGATCGTGACGGTGTTATGAAGATTATAGGAGAAGAGGAAAGTGTATGTCAGGCTCGCGGAATCATGTCAGAGCTTTTGGCACTTTCGAGACGTGGTGCGATGATAGAAGAACAGAAGGTAAATTATGCGATTGATATGATGAAGGAACAGGAAGAAGACGGCCTGCTGGCAATGGATGATGAATTGATCTGCCATACCATAAACGGTAAGCCGCTAAAGCCCAAGACACTTGGACAGAAGAAGTATGTGGATGCAATCAGGGATCATATGATTGTATTCGGGCTGGGACCTGCCGGAACAGGAAAAACATATCTGGCGATGGCAATGGCAATTACAGCATTTAAACGTGAAGAAGTGGGAAGGATTATTCTGACCCGTCCCGCAATTGAAGCAGGAGAAAAACTTGGATTTTTACCGGGAGATATGCAGAGTAAAGTGGATCCGTACTTACGACCGCTGTATGACGCGCTGTATCAGATTATGGGAGCTGAAAGCTTTGCTAAAAACATGGAAAAGGGACTGATTGAAGTGGCTCCGCTTGCCTATATGCGTGGACGAACATTGGACAATGCCTATATTATATTGGATGAGGCACAGAATACCACACCTGCGCAGATGAAGATGTTTTTAACAAGAATCGGCTTTGGCAGCAAGGTGATTATAACAGGGGATCAGTCGCAGAAAGATCTCGCAAAGGATATGCAGTCGGGGCTGGATGTGGCAATCAGGGTATTAAAAAACGTGGATGAGATTGCTTTTTGCAATCTGACCAGTAAGGATGTTGTCAGACATCCGCTTGTACAAAAAATCGTAAAGGCATACGAAAGTTATGAAGAAAAAGAAAGTAATCGAAAAGAACGATATACACAGCGGGATAAGAGAAACGACAGAACCCATAAAAAAGGATATTAAAGGAAGAAAAGCAATATGTCTGCAGATCTTTTCATATATGTGTCCGATCGGGGTATGTGCTGCGGCAGTATTTTTATATCCGATCCCTATGGCAGAAAAGATCAGAACAGGTGTACTTGTTGCATTGATGCTGATGTTGCTTTTCTTTGCACAAAAACGCAGCCGGATTGCCAATGAATATCTGTATGATAATGCGACGCATCCGGAACGCTTTTTTACTGCATTTCCGATTCTGTTTGCAATATCCGGTTTTTTTCCAATGTTTACGAAGACAGGATGGCCGCTTTTGTTTTTTGCGGTAGTGCTGACATTATTCTCTGACTGCACTGTGGGAATTGTGTCTTATGTAACAATTTTATGCTTTACCAGTATTTTGGGACAGGTGGATTTTTATACCTTTTTATTTTATTTTATCAGTGGGGTATGCGCTGTGATTCTGTTCTCTGTACTGGATGAACGCTTTAAAATAGAAATCCCCCTGTTTTTGTCCCTGATGTGCTTTCTGGTATCTCTTTGTGCCAATATTGTAATCACACAAAATGCAAATCTGTCTTTGCAAATGTTTTTAGTGCCGTTTATCAGTCTGTTTCTCAATATGGTACTGATTATTATGTTTTTGTGGTATATCAATATGGCGGTTGTCAGCCGTGAAAAGAATAAATATCAGGAAATAAATGATCCGGAATATGAACTTATGATCAGAATCAAGGAGGCAGGAAAGGATTACTATTACCATGCGATCCATACCGCATATCTGTGTAACAGAATTGCAGCGGGACTTGCTGATATGGATAAGAATATCAATGTAAGTGCGGTAAGGGCAGCCGGTTTTTACAGAAGTGCAGGGGTCGTAAAAGGAGAGGACAATATGGATAATTTATTGTCCATATGTGAAGAGTACGAATTTCCGGATCAGACGGTTGAAATTTTGAAAGAGTATAAAAAGGGCGGAAGACTGCATACCAGGGAATCAGCAATTCTGACAATGTCAGCAGCTGTTATAGACGGACTGATGTATCTGATTGCACAAAATCCTGAGGCAGATATTCAGTATGGTGATGTGATTCTGACGTTGTTCCGGAAGAAAACGGAAAATGGAATTTTTGATCAGTGCGATATCTCAATCCGGGACATGAACAGAATGAAAAAAATACTGGTGGAGGAGAAATTGTATTATGACTTTTTACGTTGATACGGAGACGGAAAATGATTTTTCGTTTGATATAGAGGAGCTTGGAAAGAAAATCGCGGAGACAGTGCTTGAAAAGGAAGGCTGTCCTTATGAGGCACAGGTTAATTTTCTGCTTACGGATAATGAGGGCATTCATGAAATGAATCGTGAGTTTCGAGGAATTGACCGTCCGACGGATGTACTGTCTTTTCCCAATATAACATTTGAAAATGTTGCAGATTTTGGGGGGCTCGAGGAACAGAGTGAAGATTATTTTGACCCGGATTCCGGAGAGCTGGTATTAGGAGATATTGTCATATCAAAAGAGAAAGTACACGAGCAGGCAGAAAGCTATGGACATAGTGAAAAAAGAGAATTTGCATTTTTGATCGCACATTCCATGCTGCATTTATGCGGCTATGATCATATGACACCGGAAGAAGCGGCATGTATGGAAGAAAAACAGGAAGCAGTTCTAAGACAACTTGGGATTACAAGGGATTTACAATAGAGAAAAAGTGGTATGGACGAAAGGGAAGGGATTCATATGATGGATTTAAAGAGACAAAGGAAACTAATCAATTTGTTTCTGGGATTGGCTTATTTTACCTGCTTATCAAGGTTTATTCCACTTTGTAACCAGATCGGAGAGGAAGGCGTTGGATTGTTTGCGGCGACTTTTTTGATCTATTTTGCATATATGCTGTTAGTGCGTGAGGTGTTTTCTGAACAGGTTTGCAGAATGATCAATACCAGAATGCGCAGAGATCAATACAAAAATGCCGGACAGGTATTTGATTTTTCACTGGTTACAGCGCTGGTGACAGGTCTGATTGTGTGTGGACTGATGTTTTTAACAGCAGACTTCTGGGCAGAAAAGATATTGTTAATGAGTCAGGCAGCAAATGTAATCAGATATATGGCACCGGCATTTGCATTTGGTACAGTAACGGTAGTGTTTTCGGCATATCTGAAGGGCGCCGGAGATCATATAACAGATGCGCTTCTCAGAATGGCAACGGAGCTGGTGATATCTCTTCTGTGTATCATGATGTCAGGAAGTGCTTATCGTCATGGCATGCAGGTTGCCGATCTGCTCCATCAGGATATTTTTGCAGCGGCATATGGTGCCCGCGGATGTGGGCTTGCAGTCAGTCTTGGATTGTTTTTGATGTTACTTGTCTATATTTTGTTTTATGCACAGACGAAGGTTGCATTTAAACGCCGCACAATGAAGGACGGATATTCAAGAGAGGAAGAAACAGCAGCATATACCCGCACACTGTTCGCAACACCGGCAATATCCTATGCGGTGGTATTTCTGGCAGGGTTAAGCCTGATATTGCAGGAGAGAATATTAATATACAGGATTAATTTACTGAATCAGTCGGATCCCGCGCTGTCGCTCAATGCATATGCGGTGTTTGGCAGATATTACGGAAAGGGAATTTTGTTTGTATTGTTCCCAATCGCGGTTATTTATACCATATACCACGGAACGGCCGGATACATCAGAAAGTCACTGAATCAGGATGACCGAAAAGGTGTCAGAGAATCCATGCAGACCAGACTTCGGAAATATATGGCGGTGATTCTGCCAATTACAGTATTTATGGCGGTATACGCAAAACCGTTGATGGGATTTGTAAGCAATGGGACGATATCCGATGTGTCCGGTGCAGTTACAGCCGGCGCATTGTCCGTATTTTTCTTCGGATTGGCATATATGTATGCACAGATATGTGTTGCGATGGATAAGAAGCTGTATATAACAGCAATTCAGATTTTCGCGTTTCTGCTGCATCTACTGGTGATGCAGATTGGATCAAAGGTATGCGTAAATCCCGCAACAGCAATCGGAATTGCACAACTTGTGACAGCTGTAATGATGGCTGTTGTCTATGGAGTGCTTATGACAATGCAGTTAGATTACAGACACAACTTCAGACATCTGATTAAACCGCTGATTGCAAGTGCGGTATCGGGTGGTCTGGGTTTACTGATTGTGCTGTTGTTAAACGGAAAGGCGGCAGATATTCTGGTATTGCTTATCGGAGGAATCGTATTTTTAATCCTGTATCTGATTATTATGGCATCCTTGCACGGATTTAGTAAAAAAGAACTGTCCGCGCTGCCGGGCGGTGAATTCCTGATCAGATTGTTTTACTATCGTTAGGAATTATTGAATAAGTAATTATAAATATGCCGATACTATGCAAAAGGAGTTTGGTATGAAGCATTTGTATAGAATCGGCATTTTTGCGGTTGCCTGTGCAATTATTGGCATTTTGATCTGGTATCTGTATGGACAATTTCGGATCCGGACTGAGGACATGGGAGAATATCCAAGGATCTATGCAGATCAGAAGGATATGGAATATCACAGACAGCTTGAAGAAGAGCAGAGCAGGACGGATGGAGATGCCGCACAGACCGCTGTTTCAAAGCGGGAATTTGTAAATCGGCAGACCGTATATGTGCTGAAAGAATATGATAGTTATCATGATCATCTGACAATTACACAATGTGAGATTCCGCGTCAGTATCTTGGAATGACCAGGAATGAACTGGAGGCAGAACTTGCTGTTTATGAGAGATCACCGTCGCTTGAGGATGTTGCAAAGGGGCTGTGTGAGGTGTCGCTGGAAGCGTTTTCTGGTGAACGCATTATAATTAGTAAAACTTATTATCTGGAGCCGGAACCGGAGTGTTATCTGCTTACGGTGGAGAACCATTATGTTGTTGTCTATTATAAAAACTTAGATACACTTTATTGTTATACGGACATCTGCATAGAACAATTACCGGAACGGATTCAGAAGGAAATCATGCAGATTAAGAAAATTGAGACAGAAGAAGAATTATATGGTTTTTTGGAGTCTTACAGCAGTTAGGGCTTGAATGAGGAGATCAATGTGAAAAAGGTGGCTGTAATCGGAGCCGGAGCATCCGGAATGTTTGCTGCAGTGTGCATGGCAGAACAGGGGTGCCGGGTTGATGTATATGAACATATGGATCAGACCGGGAAAAAGATACTGATGACAGGTAATGGGAAATGCAATCTGACCAACCTCTACATGGGAGAGGATTGCTATTATCATGATTCGGATGAAAAAAATATTTTGTGGCAGATTCTGACCGGCTTTTCACCGGCAGATGCGGTTGCATGGTTTGAGAAACATGGATTATTAACAAGAAAAAAAGGTACTTATGTTTATCCTTATTGTGAGCAGGCAAGTGCGGTCAGGGATGTCTTATTCCGCAGTATGCTTCAGTCAGGTGTGAGATTATACTGTAATTATGATTGCTACCGGAAACTAAAGGTACTTTCGAACGGAAGCTTTCAGATTGAAGAAAAAACATATGACTGTCTGATTCTCGCATGCGGTGGAAAAAGCGCTCGCAGCACAGGCTCAGATGGCAGTGGATATGAAATTGCCAAAAAGCTGGGCCATCATGTGGCAGAACCTAAAGCTGCGTTGGTGCAATTACATACCGATCTGCCGGAATTTAAGCTGCTTGCCGGGCTTCGGGCACAGGGAAGCGTTACTTATGCAGGATATATACAGAAAGGCGAGATTCAGTTCACCGAGCAGGGAATTTCCGGAATTGCCGTATTCCAGTTAAGCAGGCTTGCGGTAAAAGCAGGATTTGAAAAAAGAACAGAGGCTGTTCTGGATCTGTATCCGGAATACACAAAAGAAGAGTTAACGGAGATGATTGCTGACCGAATCAGTCAGTCAACGCCGGAAGGCTATGAGCAGGCACTGACAGGCATATTACATACGAAGTTAATTGCATATATTTTGAAAGTAATCCCATGGAGTACGTGTAAAAATGTTGCGGAATGGATTGCATCGTTTTTAAAAGAGATGAAGATTCCCATTACAGGAAGTCATAAACTTGATTTTGCGCAAGTGACACAGGGAGGAATTCCTTTATATGAAGTGAATGAGTATTTAGAATCCATATATGTAAAAGGATTGTATTTTACAGGCGAGATTCTGGATGTGGACGGAATATGCGGAGGCTATAATCTGCAGTGGGCATGGTCAAGTGCACACAGAGTGGCAATGGATTGCATACAGAATAAAAACAGATGCTAATGTGGAAGAAAACAGAGGATATTACAGATGGGACAGGAAACCAAGAGTCTTAGGGTTCATTCTATAAAACTAAAACCGGAAAAAGCTTTTATCAGTGAAGGAAAACCAAACAGATTGCTGCTAAAAAGAGAAGCGGCGAAATTATTAAAGGTAGCTGAAAAAGATATTCGGGAAATTGAAATTATCAAATACTCGATTGATGCCAGAAAAAAGCCGGATATCTATGTTTTATTCAGTTTGAATGTTACGCTTGATGAGAAAGCGGCCGGTCGTGCGCTTAAAAGGTGTTCCGGAGAACAGGTAACGCAAGGCGAGCAGAAAAGATATCATTTTCCGGAGAGTGGAACAAAAAAAATGCCGGATCGTCCGGTTATTATTGGAATGGGACCGGCCGGATTATTCTGTGCATATGAACTTGCACTGCATGGATACCGTCCTATCATACTGGAGCGTGGGGCTGATGTTGATGAACGGACAGCGGATGTCGCATCCTTTTGGGACGGTGGCAGATTAAAAACAGAGTCTAACGTGCAGTTTGGAGAAGGTGGGGCCGGAACCTTTTCCGATGGAAAACTGAATACCCTGATTAAGGATAAGGACGGCAGAAATCGTGAAGTTCTACGGATTTTCTGTGAGTTTGGTGCGGACGAAAGCATACTGTATGATTATAAACCGCATATTGGTACCGATGTGCTTGTGCGTGTTGTGAAACGAATGAGAGAAGAAATCATTGCGCTTGGCGGAGAAGTACACTTCCATTCTAAAATGGTTGATTTTCAAACATGTGGAAACCGTATCACAAAAGTAATCACACAGGACAAAAAGGAAATATCCTGTGGAGCCCTGATTCTTGCAATCGGTCACAGTGCACGTGATACCTTTCGTATGCTGTATGAAAAACAGATACCGATGGAAGCAAAATCTTTTGCGGTCGGACTCCGGGTGGAACACTTGCAGAAATTCATTAATGATTCGCAATACGGGTCTGAGAATGCGGAGATTTTGGGTGCGGCGCCTTATAAATTAACAGCCAGGACTGCTCACGGACGCGGAGTATATTCTTTCTGTATGTGTCCCGGTGGATACGTTGTAAATGCATCTTCACAGGAAAACAGACTTGCTGTCAATGGAATGAGTTATTCCGGGCGTGATGCAAAAAACGCAAACAGTGCAATCATTGTAACAGTGACACCGGAAGATTTTGAATCCGATCATCCGCTTGCAGGGATTGCGTTTCAGGAAAAACTGGAAGAAAAAGCATATCAGGCAGGAAACGGTACGGTACCGGTAGAGTATTATACAGATTTTAAGAGTGAGGTCTGTGGGAACACCCCTGTACCAAAAGAGAATAGAAAAGCGACGATAACTCCGTGTATTAAGGGAAAATATAGTTTTGCAAAAGTGTCCGGTATACTTCCTAAGGAACTTGCAGCAGCATTTGTGGAGGGAATGGAACAGTTTGATAAAAAGATTCCGGGGTTTGCAGGAGAAAATGTGTTAGTGGAAGGTGTGGAGAGCAGAACCTCTTCGCCGGTACGGATTCCAAGAAACGAAAAATTGATTGGCTGTTACGGGAATTTATATCCATGTGGTGAAGGAGCCGGATATGCGGGTGGAATTACGTCTGCGGCAATGGATGGAATGCGTGTTGCGGAAATGCTTGCCTTAGAGTATACTTCTTTTGAATCATAAAAAATTATATTTGACAGGGGAAGCGACAGGAGTTGGAAATGAGTACATATCGTGAAGCAATGAAGGATAAAAAAAGAATTGTTATTAAGATCGGATCGTCTTCGCTGCAGCATCCGGAGACAGGGGATCTGGATTATATCAAAATGGAAGTGCTGGTGCGGGAACTGTGTAATCTCCGTAACCAGGGAAAAGATGTTGTTTTAGTGACATCGGGAGCAATTGCATGCGGAAAAAAGGCTGTTTCCATTAAAGATGGAGACAACCCGATTGCAGTAAAACAGGCCTGTGCGGCGATTGGTCAGGCAAGACTGATGATGACGTATCAGAAGATCTTTGCAGAATATAACCAGGTTACAGCCCAGATCCTGATGACCAAAAATACGATTGTAGATAATCTGAACCGGTTTAATGCAACGAATACATTTACCGAGCTGTTAAAACTGGGTGTTATTCCGATTGTAAATGAGAATGATACAGTTGCGACCTATGAAATTGAAATCGGAGACAATGACTCTCTCTCGGCAATTGTTGCGGCACTGATTGGTGCAGATCTGCTGATCCTGTTATCCGATATTGACGGATTGTATACAGATAATCCACGAAAAAATCCAAAGGCAGAGTTTATTCCGGTAGTGAAAAAACTGGATGATGAGATTATGCAGATGGGCAAGAATGAGACCGGAAGTACGGTCGGAACCGGAGGAATGAATACCAAACTTGCGGCAGCAAGGATTGCAACAGCTTCCGGCGCCGATATGATTATCGCAAACAGCAGTGATATCCGTATCATACACAGAATTATGGACGGAAGGGAATACGGGACAATTTTCCTTGCACACAAGGATGATGATTTCTATCTGACGGATTTTGTTGAACATTTGCATGATGACAAGAAATGAGGAAGAAAATGAAAGTAGACGATTTGGTAAAAAGAATCAATGAATTATATCATAAATCAAAATCAGTCGGTTTGACACCGGAAGAAAAAGAGGAACAGACACGTCTGCGCCAGGAATATATTATGAATGTACGCGCAAATCTGCGCGGTCAGTTAAACCAGATATCCATTCAGAACGAAGACGGCAGCATTACCGATCTTGGAAAAGAACATGGACAGGGAATGCATTAGATATGGAAGCTGCAAAAGAGACTGTGGGATTCCCGGAAAACAGTAAGAAAGAAATACGAAAAAAAATTTTGACAATCAGGAATGCCCTGCCGTCTGAAGAACGTATCCGGTACAGCGGCCGGATAATGGAGCGCTTTCTGAAAACCAAGCTATATCAGGAATCCGACAGGATATTTTGTTATGTATCATTCCGCAGCGAGGTTGACACAAAAGAATTGATCAGTCAGATGCTGAAAGACGGAAAGTGTGTCTGCGTTCCCAGAGTGGATGGTAAAAAAATGCATTTTTATGAAATATCCGGTCTTACGGACTGCGAGAAGGGAAGTTATGGCATCTTAGAACCCAAAAAGGACAGCAAGGCGGCTGTTTTTGGGGAGCAAATGGAGAGCACAGACAGCAAGGATCTGATGATTGTTCCGGGAAGTGCCTTTTCACTCAGGAAAGAAAGAATGGGATACGGCGGGGGATATTATGACAGATTTCTTGAAGAACATCCTATGTGCACAATCGGATTTTTCTTTGACTGTCAAAAGACAGATGTGTTACCATGTGACCAGTATGATAAAAAGCTATCCTATATTATGACCGAAACAATGTTTCTATAGACAGAATCAGAAGAAAAGATGTAAAAAGAGGCATCGGAAAGGATGATTATGGACGAATTGGAATTGATTGGACAAAAGGCAGTTGCTGCAAAATATGAGATTCAAAAACTTTCTACGGCACAAAAAGATGGGGCATTACAGATTGTTGCAGATCAGTTGGTTGCGGATACAGAGCAAATATTGAAAGGCAATGAGGAGGACATGGAACGGGGCAGAAGTAAAGGAATGCATCCCGGAATGCTGGATCGCCTGAAGCTCTCGGCAGAAAGAATTGCTGCCATGGCAGAGGGGCTGCGGCAGCTGACAAAGCTTCCGGATCCGGTTGGATCAGTACTTGATGAATTTGAAAGACCGAACGGTCTTAGGATCAAAAAAATCAGTGTTCCGCTTGGGGTGATCGGAATTATCTATGAATCAAGACCGAATGTAACAGCGGATGCCTTTGGACTTTGCTTTAAGGCAGGAAACGCAGTGATCTTAAAAGGCGGATCCGATGCGATTGCATCCAATAAAGCAATTGTAAGCAGCATAAGAACTGCATTAACAGCATGCGGCGTTGTTCAGGATGCCGTACAATTGATCGAGTCCACGGATCGCGAGGTTACGGCAAGATTTATGCGTATGAAACAGTATGTGGACGTCCTGATCCCGCGCGGCGGTGCCGGACTGATCCGGGCAGTGGTTGAAGGTGCAAGCATTCCGGTGATCGAGACGGGAACGGGCAATTGCCATATTTATGTGGATAAAGAAGCGGACCTTACAAAAGCAATTCCGATTATCATTAATGCAAAAACGCAGAGAATCGGTGTGTGCAATGCCTGCGAATCTCTGATTCTGCACCGTGATATTGAAAGTACATTTTTACCGGCACTTGCGAAAGCACTCAGAGAAAAGCAGGTGGAGATCCGTGCGGACCAGGACGCCGGAGCGATATTGGGTGATGGGTTTGTGCCGGCAACGGAAGAAGATTTTGGAAAAGAATATCTGGATTATATTATTTCGATTAAGACAGTATCGGATGTATCCGAGGCGATCGCACATATCAATCATTACAATACGGGACACTCAGATGCAATCCTGACAGAAAATCAGAAAACAGCACAGCTTTTTCTGGATCAGGTGGATTCTGCGTGCGTCTATGTGAATGCATCCACACGGTTTACGGATGGATATGAATTTGGATTCGGAGCTGAGATCGGAATCTCTACCCAGAAACTGCATGCAAGAGGACCGATGGGCTTAAAGGAATTAAATTCCTATAAATATCAGATCATCGGAAATGGTCAGATACGCGGATGAAAAGATATAGACAGACGGATTATGGAGAAAAGTATGAATCAGCAGGAAATACAGACACAGAACCTTTTGGAAACAGAGAGACAGTATGCCTTTATTGAAGAAGCAAAAGAATTAATCAGACTGGAGTCTGAAAAAGCGGGACATGCGCTGACCAGTGCAGTCATTACGTTTGGTTGTCAGATGAATGCAAGAGACTCTGAAAAACTGGAAGGAATATTAAAGGAGATCGGTTTTATCTGCACGGATAAAGAAGATGCCGATTTTGTGATTTATAATACCTGTACTGTCCGTGACAATGCCAATCAGCGCGTCTATGGACGGCTTGGTGTCCTGAACGGAATGAAACGTAAGAATCCACATAAAAGAATTGCACTATGCGGATGTATGATGCAGGAGCAGAGTGTCATTGATAAGATCCGGAAGAGCTATTCTTTTGTGGATCTTATTTTCGGAACACATAATATCTATAAATTTGCAGAATTATTGGTTGCAATGTATCATTCGGATCGTATGATCATTGATATCTGGAAAGATACGGATAAAATTGTTGAAAATCTTCCGGTCAGCAGAAAATATTCGTTTAAGTCCGGTGTCAATATCATGTTTGGCTGTAATAATTTCTGCAGCTATTGCATTGTTCCCTATGTACGCGGAAGGGAACGAAGCAGGGAACCGAAAGAGATTCTTCATGAGATTGAGAACCTTGCTGCGGATGGTGTAAAAGAGGTTATGCTGCTTGGACAGAATGTGAATTCCTATGGAAAAAATCTGGATAATCCGATCAGTTTTGCGAAACTCTTAGAAGAAGTTGAAAAGATTGACGGAATAGAGCGGATTCGTTTTATGACTTCCCATCCCAAGGATCTTTCGGATGAACTGATTCAGGTAATGAAAAATTCGAAGAAGATATGCAAACATCTGCATCTTCCGCTGCAATCGGGTTCCACAAAGATCCTGACTGCCATGAACAGACGCTATACCAAGGAACAGTATCTGGAACTTGCATTAAAGATCAGGCGGGAGATTCCTGATATCGCATTATCCACGGATATTATCATCGGATTTCCCGGCGAAACGATGCAGGATGTGGATGATACGATCGATGTGATCAGAAAGGTGAAGTTTGATAACGCATTTACTTTTATCTACAGCAAACGAACGGGAACGCCTGCAGCGGCGATGGAAAATCAGGTTCCGGAGCAGGAAGTAAAGGAGCAGTTTGACCGGGTATTAAAGGTTGTTCAGGAGACTGCGCGTGCACAGGTTCTGCGCTGGGAAGGCATGATCATGCCGGCACTGATTGAAGAACAGAACGAACAGGATGAATCTCTGGTAACGGGAAGATTATCCAACAATACCATTGTGCATTTGAAGGGCGGTAAGGATCTGATCGGCTCGATCGTGAATGTCAGATTAGAGGAATGCCATGGTTTTTACTATATGGGAGGCTTGGTGGAGTAAATGGCTGAATTATCACCCATGATGCAGCATTATCTGGAGACAAAGGAAAAATATAAGGACTGCATTTTATTTTACCGTCTGGGCGACTTCTATGAAATGTTTTATGACGATGCCATTACTGCTTCAAGAGAACTGGAGCTGACCCTGACAGGAAAGCAGTGCGGACTTGAAGAGCGTGCGCCAATGTGCGGTGTTCCGTATCATGCAGTGGACAGTTATTTAAACAGACTGGTTGCCAAGGGATATAAGGTTGCGATCTGTGAACAGATGGAGGATCCGAAGCTTGCCAAAGGAATGGTGAAGAGGGATGTTACCAGAATCGTGACGCCCGGAACGAATGTTGAGAGTCAGTCTGTGGAAGATGGCAAAAATAACTATCTGATGGCAATTATGTATATGCAGAACCGGATCGGTATATCGGTTGTGGATGTTTCCACAGGGGATTATTATCTTACCGAAGTGGAGGATGACCGCAAGCTGCTTGATGAGATCAGTAAATACAGTCCTTCGGAGATCATCTGCAATGAGGCGTTTTTTATGAGCAGTGTGGATACCGAAGATCTGCGAAGCAGGCTTCATATCTGTCTGAATCAGCTTGAACCGTGGTATTTTGATGACGACACCTGCAAAAAAGCATTGATGAAACATTTTAAGGTGCACGTACTGACGGGGCTCGGGCTGGATGACTTCCCAAACGGGCTGATTGCCGCCGGAGCGGTTATGCTGTATTTAAATGAAACGCAGAAAATATCACTTTCCCACATTACGCATCTATATCCGTATCTGACCAGCAAGTATATGCTTCTTGACAGCGCTACCAGACGGAATCTGGAGCTTGCGGAGACTCTGCGTGAGAAAGAAAAAAGAGGGAGTCTGTTGTGGGTGCTTGATAAAACCAAAACAGCCATGGGTGCCAGAACGCTCCGCAGCTATATCGAGCAGCCGCTTGTAAATAAAACAGAAATAGAAGCAAGACTGGATGCGGTCACAGAATTGTGCACCGATGCTGTCGCAAGGGATGAAATGCGCGAATATCTGACACCGATCTATGATCTGGAACGTCTGCTTGGACGCGTCAGCTATCAGACCGCAAATCCGAGGGATCTGATTGCTTTCCGCAATTCACTCAGTATGCTCCCGGGTATTAAAATCGTGTTGAACGGCTTTCATGGAGAGACGTTACAAAAGGTCAATGAGGAGATTGATCCGTTAGAGGACATCTGCCAGTTGATAGAGGATGCCATCGAGGATGAGGAACCGCCGATTACGATCAGAGAAGGTGGTATTATCAAAGATGGTTTTGATGAGAATATCGACCGGCTGCGTCATGCAAAGACAGAAGGAAAAGACTGGCTTGCAAGGTTGGAAAATGAGGATCGGGAACGTACCGGCATCAAGAACCTGAAGATTAAATACAATAAGGTGTTCGGGTATTACTTTGAAGTGACAAATTCATTTAAGGATCTGGTTCCCGAGGATTATATCAGAAAACAGACACTGACCAATGCGGAACGCTATACCACTCCGAAATTAAAGGAGCTTGAGGATACCATCCTGAATGCAGAGGATAAACTGTATACACTGGAATATGATCTTTTTTGCAGGATCAGGGATACCATTGCAGCAGAGCTTGAGCGTATTCAGAGGACTGCAAAGTCGATCGCAAGGCTGGATGTATTCTGTTCGCTTTCCTATGTTGCGGAAAGAAACCGCTATGTGCGTCCAATGATCAATGAAAAGGGTGTAATTGATATCAAGGCGGGACGTCATCCTGTTGTGGAACAGATGATCGATCACGATATGTTTGTGTCAAACGATACCTATCTGGATAACAATAAGCATTGTGTTTCGATTATCACAGGTCCGAATATGGCGGGAAAATCCACCTATATGCGCCAGACGGCGCTGATCGTACTGATGGCACAGATCGGGTCGTATGTTCCTGCAAAAAGTGCGGATATCGGTCTTGTGGATCGTATTTTCACACGTGTGGGGGCTTCGGATGATCTTGCGTCCGGTCAGAGTACATTCATGGTGGAAATGAATGAGGTTGCCAATATCTTAAGGAATGCAACGGCAAAATCGCTGCTGATCTTAGATGAGATCGGACGCGGGACATCAACCTTTGACGGTCTTGCGATTGCATGGGCAGTAATTGAACACATCAGCAACAAGAAGATCCTCGGTGCAAAAACATTGTTTGCAACGCATTACCATGAACTTACGGAACTGGAGGGAAAGATCGGCAATGTCAACAATTACTGTATTGCGGTCAAAGAAAACGGTGACGATATCATATTTTTGAGAAAGATCATAAAAGGCGGAGCCGATAAAAGCTACGGTATCCAGGTTGCCAAGCTTGCCGGTGTGCCGGATATGGTGATCGACCGGGCAAAAGCGATCGCAAAGCAGCTGGATGATAACGATATCACTGAAAAGGTACAGAGCATTGCAGTCGATCAGAAGAATGAGAAAAAGAAACCGGTCCGTTATGATGAGGTGGATCTGGAACAGATGTCCTTATTTGATACGGTAAAGGATGAGGATATCATAGAGGAACTGAAGGAGATCGATATCACCAATCTGACACCGATGGATGCACTGAATACTTTGTACCGGTTGCAGAATAAGCTGAAAAACAGATGGTAGCTATGATATTTTATGATAAAGGAAGGGATATTCTATGCCGGAAATAGCTGTACTGGATCCCGGAACAATTGATAAGATTGCAGCTGGAGAGGTTGTGGAACGCCCTGTCAGCGTGGTAAAAGAGCTTGTGGAAAATGCAATGGACGCCGGAGCGGATGCCATTACTGTCGAGATCAAAGAGGGCGGCATCGGATTAATCCGTGTTACCGATAACGGAAACGGCATTCCGGCAGCGCAGGTAAAAACGGCATTTTTGCGTCATGCAACCAGTAAGATCAAAAGTGTTGAGGATCTTCTGCATGTTACATCGCTGGGGTTTCGCGGAGAGGCATTATCCAGTATTGCGGCTGTTGCACGTGTGGAAATGATAACGAAAACCCCGGAGGCATTTATCGGAGTCCGCTATGAGATTGACGGCGGCTGTGAAGGTGATATTTCCGAGATCGGAGCACCGGAAGGAACAACCATTCTGGTCCGGAATCTTTTTTATAATATTCCCGTCCGTAGAAAGTTTTTAAAATCAGCGGCAACGGAGGGAAGCTATATTGCAGATCTGATGGAACATCTGGCACTGTCAAGACCGGAGATTTCTTTTAAATTCGTTGTGAATCAGGATGTACGTTTCCATACCAGTGGTAACGGAGATCTGAAGGAAGTTATCTATCGTATTTACGGAAGGGATGTGTCCGAGAATTTGCTTCCTGTTCTGAGTGAAGAAAACGGGATCCGGGTATCGGGATATATCGGAAAGCCGGAGATGAACCGTGCGAATCGCAATTTTGAGATCTATTTTGTGAATCATCGTTATATCAGAAGCAATGTGATAGCAAAAGCGGTGGAAGAAGCCTGCAAACCGTTTTTAATGCAGCATAAATATCCGTTCTGCGTTCTGTCCATAGAAATTGCTGCGGATGAGATTGATGTGAATGTCCATCCATCCAAGATGGAGATCCGCTTTATCAGACAGGCAGAGTTCTATGATCTGCTCTGCCGGAGCGTTACGGATGCAATCCGGGGAAAAGAATTGATCCCGGATGTGATTCTGGATGAAAAAGCACACAGACAGGAGATTGAGGAACAGCAGAAGGCGTTGACCAAAGATGCTCCGGAGCCCTTTGAAAAAAGCAGATTATACAAACTGCCAAGACCGGATTTGTCGGTTGCGGAGTCCACTGGACAGAATATGCCGGAATCGGATGACTTTTTTACCGTGACGGGAGAAAAAACATGCGAACCGGTGACTGAGCCTGCACCGGTGCAGGAATCGATCCTGATTGAAAATCCCGTACAGATGGAGCTGTTTCCCGAGAAAATGCTGACAAGGGAGGCACAGAAGGAACACCGTATACTGGGACAGGTCTTTGATACTTACTGGCTTGTCTCATTCAGGGATAAGCTGTTTATTATTGATCAGCATGCAGCACATGAAAAGGTAAGATATGAGCGGTTTATCAGGCATTTGAAAGAAAAGGAAAGACCTTCACAGATGCTCAATCCGCCGGTTATTATCACGCTGAATGCCAGAAACAGAAGTGTTTTACAGGAATATCAGGATTGTTTCACACGGCTTGGCTTTGAAATCGAGGATTTTGGCGGAAACGAAATTGCGCTCCGCGCAGTCCCGCTTGATCTGTATGGCTGTAACGAGAAGCAACTGTTTGAAGAAATGCTGGATGAGCTTTCGGACGGACCTGTCAGAGGAACCCCTGAGGTGATCAACAATAAGATCGCATCCATGGCATGTAAAGCCGCTGTAAAAGGAAATACGGTGTTAAGTACGGCAGAAGCGGAAAGCCTGATAGAGGAACTTCTGACACTGGAGAATCCGTATCATTGTCCACATGGAAGACCAACGATCATATCCATGTCTAAGTATGAAATGGAAAAGAAGTTTAAACGGATCGTGGATTAGAGAACGGGGAGTGCTATTTTGGACGAAAAAAAGAAAAAATTGATTGTTCTGACGGGACCGACAGCGGTCGGAAAAACCAAATTGTCCATTCAGCTTGCCAAAGCGATCGGCGGAGAGATCATCTCCGCCGATTCTATGCAGGTGTATCGCGGTATGGATATCGGTTCCGCAAAGGTCACCGAGGCAGAAAAAGAGGGGGTTTTGCATTATCTGATCGATGTGTTAAGTCCTTTTGAAGAATTTAATATTGTCCTGTTTCAAAAGCTTGCAAAAGAGGCAATGGAGCAGATCTATGAGAAAGGGAAAATTCCGATCATCGTGGGCGGTACCGGATTCTATATCCAGTCCGTTATCTATGATATTGATTTTTCCGAGCATGATGAACAGGATGGCATCAGAAGCAGGCTGGAGAAAATCGCGGAAACTGAGAACGGCGCGCATCTGCTGCATGAGAGACTGCGGGAAATAGATCCAAAATCCGCGGAAATGATTCATGAAAACAATGTAAAGCGGGTAATCCGTGCATTGGAGTTCTACGAAGAAACAGGCATGCGCATCTCTGAGCATAATGAAGAACAGCGTCAGAAAGAATCACCGTATGATGTTTCGTATTTTGTATTAAATGATCAACGGGAAAAAGTGTATGAACGCATTGACAGAAGAGTGGATCTGATGATGGAAGCCGGGCTGGTGGAGGAAGTACGGCGGCTAAAGGAAAGCGGATGCCGTCGTGATATGGTTTCCATGCAGGGGCTTGGATATAAAGAGATCATGGACTATCTGAATGGAGAGATTTCCATGGAAGAAGCGGTATACCGGATCAAAAGGGACACCAGACATTTTGCAAAAAGGCAGATCACATGGTTCAAACGGGAAAAAAATGTCATATGGCTTGACAGGGATGCCTATGAAAATGATGACGCACGTATGCTTGCGGCGATGTTAGACAGAATCGGATAATCGGAGGTTGAAAATGGACACTTATAAAATGTACGAAGAAATGGGAATATCAGAAGAAGTATACCGGGCGGGAGAAGCGGTTCTTGCTTCCCTGCGGGAACGCTTTGACGGGATTGATGCCACTACGGAATGGAATCAGTTAAAGGTCGTTAAGGCAATGCAGGATGCCAGGGTATCGGAGGCATGTCTGCTTGGAACGACCGGCTACGGATACGGGGATGTCGGAAGGGATACGCTGGAGCAGGTATATGCAAATATTTTCCATACCGAAGATGCACTGGTACGTCCGCAGATCACCTGCGGAACCCATGCGCTTGCACTTGCGCTGATGAGTAATCTGCGTCCGGGGGATGAGCTGTTGTCGCCGGTTGGCAAGCCATATGATACGTTGGAGGAAGTAATCGGGATCAGACCGTCAAGAGGATCCCTTGCGGAATATGGGATCACCTACAGACAGGTGGATCTGTTTGCAGACGGTGGCTTTGATTACGACGGCATCAGACAGGCAATTAATGATAAAACAAAGCTGGTCACGATCCAGCGTTCCAAGGGATACCAGGCAAGACCGACCTTATCGGTAAAACGGATCGGGGAGCTGATTACTTTTATAAAGGGGATCAAGCCGGACGTGATCTGCATGGTGGATAACTGTTACGGAGAATTTGTGGAGAAGACAGAGCCGTCAGATGTCGGGGCAGATATGGTTGTCGGCTCACTGATTAAAAATCCGGGAGGCGGACTGGCGCCGATCGGCGGATATATTGCAGGAAAAAAAGAATGTGTCGAAAACGCAGCTTTTCGTCTTACCTCACCGGGACTTGGTAAAGAGGTCGGCGCCTCTCTGGGCGTACTGACTTCCTTCTATCAGGGATTGTTTATGGCACCGACGGTAACTGCTTCTGCCTTAAAGGGAGCGATTCTTGCTGCCAATCTGTTTGAACGCTGCGGATTTTCATGTGTCCCTAATGCAACGGAGGACAGGCATGATATCATTCAGGCGATCACCTTCGGCAATCCGGAGGGTGTGATCGCGTTCTGTCAGGCGATCCAGGCAGCTGCAAGCGTTGACAGCTATGTGACACCGGAGCCTTGGGATATGCCGGGGTATGACAGTCAGGTGATCATGGCAGCGGGGGCCTTTGTGTCCGGTTCTTCAATTGAGCTTTCGGCGGACGGACCGATCAAACCGCCGTATTCCGTGTTCTTCCAGGGCGGACTGACCTGGGCACATGCAAAATTCGGAATTCTGAAAGCGTTCCAGAGCTTTTTGGATAAAGGATTGATTACAAAGGAGCAGGTCAAAGACCTGCAGTCAAAATGATTTCTGAAATTTTGATGAAGTTCTATACATGAAAATGTGATTGTGATAAAATTATTTTGTATGCTGAGATCATGTGAATGTACCGTGGAGAGTAAAGTACGTGATTGAGGGTATACTTATGAAAAAACAAAATATTGACAAACCATACGAGAAGTTTCTGGCATTTGGACCGGAATATCTGACGGATGCAGAATTGGTTGCGATTATTCTCCGTACCGGAACACAGGGTGAAGATGCTCTTTCCGTTGCGGGGCAGATTTTGTCGCTTGATGAAAACCACACTGGGCTTTTGGGATTGCATCATCTGACACTAAATAGGCTGCTGACAGTCCGGGGGATCGGAGAAGTCAAGGCGGTCAGGTTAAAATGTGTCGCAGAACTGTCAAACAGGATTGCAGAGGCAAGAGCTTTAAAGCGGATACGGTTTGAACATCCCGGACTTGTGGCGGATTATTATATGGAACAACTGAGGCATTTAGAGTATGAGAAGATCTTGTGCATTATGCTGGATAATAAATCGGGTCTGTTAAGTGAACAGGTAATATCAACAGGCACAGTAAATCGCTCCGTTTTATCTGTCAGAGATATTTTTGTAAAAGCGCTTGAGCAAAAAGCGGTTTATATTATGCTACTGCACAATCATCCAAGCGGAGATCCGACACCGAGCCGTGAAGATCTTATTGCAACAAAACAGATTAAGGAAGCAGGAGAAATGCTGCAGATACCGCTGTTAGACCATATTGTGATCGGTGATGGTGTGTACTTCAGTATGGCTGAGAGAAATATGCTGTGATCGGCAGGAGAAGAAAGGGGAAAACAAGTTGGGAAACAATGTTTTCGGTATTGATCTGGGAACCAGCAATATCAAGATTTACAGTAAAAATGAGGATGCGATCGTTATAGAAAAGAATATGATTGCAATTGAGAATAAAAATACGTTGTTTGCATATGGTGATTCTGCATATGAAATGTATGAAAAAGCGCCTGCCAATATTCATATATCGTATCCGTTATGCAACGGTGTAATTGCCGACATCCAGAATATGCAGATGCTTGTAAAATACTTTATTTATGATATCTGCAAGGGAAATATCAGACCCTCCGATTTTTATATTGCCGTACCCACGGATGTAACCGAAGTGGAAAAGCGTGCTTTTTATGATCTGATCAAGGATGCCGGAGTCCGTGCAAAAAAGATTATGGTCGTTGAAAAAGCGGTAGCGGACGGGCTTGGGCTGGATATTGATGTGAAAAATTCACAGGGTGTACTTGTTGTGAATGTAGGGTATGATACAACGGAAATATCCATCCTGTCCCTTGGCGGAATCGTCCTCAGTAAGCTGATCAAGGTTGGCGGTCAGAAATTTGATGATGCCATCAGAAATGCCATCCGTCGGGAATATAGTCTGATGGTTGGCGGAAAAACAGCAGAAAAAGTAAAAATTGCACTGGGTGAATTGGAAAGAAACGGTGAAAATGCAGTCGTATACGGAAGGGATATCGTAACAGGACTTCCTGTGGAACGAGAGATCCCGACATCCCTTGTGGATGAGTGCTTAAAAGAACATTTTGCAACGATTATCGATAATATCAAAGTGATTCTGGAAAGAACACCGCCTGAGCTGGCAGCCGATATTTACCGGCACGGCTTATATCTGACCGGTGGTGCATCGCAGGTCATTCATCTGTCAGAACTGATCGCTGCAGGAACCGGACTCAAGGTAAATACGATTGACTCACCGGTTTCAAGTGTGGCGCTTGGCTTAGCAAAGATTATAAAAGAAGATCATTACAAATCTGTAGCATATGCGATTGAGGGAATGAGCAGAACATGAGTCCTGTAGTAAAGAAAAAGGGTACACGTTATCATTTGCCAAGTAAATATATCTTGCTGATTCTTACAATCCTGTGTGTAGGACTTATGCTGATCACGTTGACAACGGATCTGTTCCGCGGACCGCTTAACAGAGTCGCCGGTTATATAACAACGCCGTTTCAGGCAGGAGTAAGTGAGGTAGGAACCTATCTGAACGACAGAGTGGATGAATTGGCGCAGATCAGGGACTTGCTTGAAGAAAATGAAAGATTAAAACAGACAGTTGACGAACAAAGTCTGCAGATCATTCAACTACAGCAGGATCGTTATGAACTGAATAATCTGCGGCAGTTATATGATCTTGATCAGGAATATCAGGAATACGACAAGATTGGCGCAAGAATCATAGGAGCTGATGGAAATTGGTTTTCTGCCTTTTTGATTGACAAGGGTGAAAATGATGGTCTGGCTCTGGATATGAATGTGATTGCCGACGGCGGTCTGGTTGGAAGAATTACTGCGATCGGTCCGACATGGGCGAGAGTGACTTCCGTGATTGCTGATAATGCCAATGTCAGCGGCATGGTTTTGTCGACCTCAGACAGACTGATCGTATCGGGCAGTCTGGAATCTATGAATCGTTCAGGTGAAATATCTTTTTCACAGCTGATTGATTCTCCGAACAATGTCATTGTCGGAGACAAAATTGTAACATCCAGCATATCGGATAAGTATCTTCCCGGAATCCTGATCGGATACATAACAAAGATCAATACGGATTCCAATAACCTTTCCAAGTCGGGATATCTGACACCGGCAGTTGATTTTGCCCATCTGGATGAAGTGCTGGTGATCTTGGAAGTAAAACAGACGGTACAGGAATAGGAAAGCAAGAATATGTGGAGAAAAATTGTGATCGCATGTACGGTAGTAATCTGCTTTGTACTGCAAAGTACCTGCATGCAATGGATATCGCTTGGAAATATAACGCCCAATCTGCTGATCATCATTACTGCAGCATATGGATTTATGAGAGGAAAGAAGAGTGGTCTGTTAGTGGGCTTTTTTTGTGGTCTGTTAACAGATATCTTTTTTGGTGAAGTGATTGGATTTTATGCACTCATTTATATGTATATTGGCTATGCCAACGGACTTTTCCACAGAATCTTTTTTCCGGAAGATATCAAGCTTCCTCTGTTTTTAATTGTGGTCAGTGATTTTTTATATGGACTGACAGTATATACGTTGATGTTTTTGCTTCGTGGAAGATTTGAACTGATCTATTATATTGGTCATATCATTTTGCCGGAGATGATCTATACGATTGTTCTGACATTCTTTGTGTATCCGGTCAATCTTAAGATCAATCGAAAATTTGATGAGATAGAAAAAAGGAGCGAGAAAAAGTTTGTTTAGTAATCTGAGGGAGTCGTTTATCCGATTCGTAACATCCAGGTTTTTTCTGCTGATTCTGTTGATCCTCGGACTTGGATCCATTCTGATCTATCGGCTTTTTGATCTGCAGATCGTAAATGGTGAAACCTATATGAACAATTTCAAACTGAAGATCCGTAAGGAACGTTCTCTATCCAGTACAAGAGGAAATATTTATGACTGCAATGGGGAATTGCTTGCTTATAATGAGCTTGCCTATTCCGTGACGATTGAAGATATTTATGAGTCCGGTTCGGGTAAAAATGAGGAATTGAATGCAACGATCAATCGTCTGATTGATATTGTAGAGCAGAATCATGACCAGATCCTTCAGGAGTTTAATATTATTATTGACGAAGACGGTAATTATTCCTATACCGTAACCGGATCGCAGCTTACGCGTTTTCTTGCGGATGTATACGGTCATGCAAGTGTGGATGATCTGCTATATGCAGAAAAAACAGCCACTCCGGAGGAGGTCATCGAGTATCTGGGAGGCAGGCTTCGCTTTGGCGTCGGGAATTATCTGTATGATGAGAATGGTGTGATTCAGCGAGATGAAAACGGTAACCGCATTTTTGTTGTAGGGAAAGGATATACACAGGAACGACTGCTGCAGATCATAACGATCCGTTATGCAATGAGTCTCAACAGTTATCAGAAATATATTCCGACAACGGTAGCAACAGAGGTATCGGATGAGACAATTGCTGCAGTTATGGAGAACAGCGATGTTCTTGGAGGTGTTTCCATCGCCGAGGATACGGTACGTAAATATGTGGATGCCGTATATTTCAGTAATATTGTCGGATATACCGGGAAAATATCATCGGATGAACTTTTATCCTATCAGGAGCAGGGAACGGAGTATACAAGCAGTGACATCATCGGTAAGAGTGGTGTGGAACAGAGTATGGAGGCCGAACTTCAGGGAACCAAAGGAACGGAAATCGTATATGTTGATAATATGGGAAAGGTGATCGAAACTGCCGAACGGGTGGAGCCGATTGCCGGAAATGACGTTTATCTTACCGTTAACAAGGAATTACAGGAAAGCGCATATCATATTTTGGAGCAGAAAATCGCGGGAATTCTGCTGAATAAGATTCGTAACATCAAAGAATATGTGCCTGCGGAGAATGCTTCTGCAAGCGCAATCGTTATTCCGATTTACGATGTTTATTTTGCGCTGTTTGATAATAATATCCTGAAAATGAAAGAATTCAATCATGAAGGATCGACGGAGACGGAAAGTACAGTATATGCAAACTTCCTTGATTATAAGGACGGGGTTCTTGATTATCTGTACCGGGAACTGACAGAGACAGGAACTGTGTATAAGAATCTCAGCACAGAATATGCGGTATATGAGAGTTACATTGTGACGGTATTGATGTCCGATAATGTCAATATCCTGCAGGCAGAACTGATCGATACCTCAGATTCTGTATATCAGGCATGGCGTACGGATGAGACGATCAGCTTACAGGAATATCTGAAATATGCAATTTCCATGAACTGGGTTGATACGACAGGATTATCGTTGGAGAATCAATATGCAGACACAGAAGAAATCTATCAGGCACTTGTTGATTATGTGATCAACTATCTGGATGGCAATTCTGAGTTTGGCAAGAAAATGATCAAATATATGTTGCTTTCAGATAAGCTTACCGGAAAGCAGGTATGCCAGCTGCTTATTGATAAAGAAATCATCCGGTTATCGGATGAAGAACTTGAAAAGTTTGCAAACGGACGGACAAGTGCATATCAGTTTATGCTCGACAGAATTGCAAACCTGGATATTACACCGGCACAGCTTGCGCTGGATCCGTGTACCGGGGATATGGTCATTACGGATGTGAATACCGGAAATGCACTGGCAATGGTGTCCTATCCGGGATATGATACCAATCGTGTTTCTGACAGAACTTACTGGAACCAGATCAACAGTGATCTTTCTTATCCGATGCTGAATTATACAACACAGCGCCGTACGGCACCGGGATCAACCTTTAAGATGGTGACTGCATCCGCAGCCCTGGAGGAGGGTTATATAACGACAAGGGACAGAATTACCTGTACGGGTGTTTTTGATAAGCTGAATTCAGTCAGCAAATGTTGGGTCTATCCGGGAGCACACGGATCCCTAAATGTAGTAGGTGCCATCCGCAATTCCTGTAACGCATTTTTTTATGAGATCGGCTATCGTATGAGTATGGTGAATGGCTCGTACAGCGAGGAGACCGGTATCGGTATACTGGCTAAATATGCAGATCTGTATGGTTTATCCGATCCGTCCGGTGTAGAACTGTCGGAATATACACCGAAGGTTTCCGATGAACTTCCGGTACTGACTGCAATCGGACATGGAAACAGTAACTATACCACGTCACAGCTTGCGCGATACGTTACAACTATTGCAAACCGCGGAACGTGTTATAATCTGACATTGATAGATAAAATTGAGGACGCAAACGGTAATCTGGTACTGGATAACCATGCGGAGGTACGAAATCATATCGATTTTGCCGATTCTACATGGGATGCGATCCAGTCCGGAATGCGCCAGGTGGTGGAAAGCAAAAAATATTACAATGATCTTGGTGTTACGGTTGCCGGAAAGACAGGAACGGCACAGGAGAGCAGAGGAAGACCAAACCATGCATTATTTGTATGCTATGCACCATATGAATCACCTGAAATTGCGATTGCAACCCGAATAGAGTACGGTTATACTTCCGACTATGCGGCTGAAACAACAAGAGATGTTATCAAATATTATTTTGGACTGGAAAATGAAGACAATCTGATCACCGGTGAGGCAGATGATCTGGATGCATCCGGAACAGTTACCGACTGATCAAGAACGGGGGAGAAAAAATTGTCTAATCATGTTTTGATCAAAAGTTTTCAAAATGGAATATCCCTTCATATGGATCCGGAAATTCCGTTTGAAGAATTACTTGTTCAAATTGAAGACACATTTGCCGATTCGGAAAAGTTTTTTCGAGGAAACAGACTGGCACTTTCTTTGGAAGGCAGAGATCTGAATGAAGAACAGGAAAAAGAAATTGTTAAGGCAATCACCAGTAAAGGCGGTTTGAATATCGTTTGTCTGATTGGTAGGGATAAGGAAAAGGACGACCTGTATTTACGTGCTGTTCATCAGACAGCACCCGTCAGACAGGAGGAATGTCCTGTACAATTTTATAAAGGTACATTGCATAACGGACAGACACTGGAATCAAAAAAAAGTCTGATTATCCTTGGGAATGTTGAAGCAGGGTGCAAGGTTGTATCGGATCATGATATTATCGTGATTGGCGCACTGGAGGGTGAAGCAAGCGCCGGAAATGACGGCAGGGAAGAACATTTCATACTGGCGCTTACGATGAAACCGGAAAAACTGCGTATTGCAAATTTAAAATACAAGGAACCAAAAGGGTTTCTGAAGAAAAAAGTGAAGTTGCCGCAACTGGCAACGGTGGAAGATACCCATATTGTGATTCAGGACGTTACAAAAGAATTGCTAAATGTTCTTTGAACAAAATCTTCATGACGCATTTAGCGGACAACTATTTCATGTGAATCATAAGGCATGATTCACACCATATAGAGGAGGATTCTATGAGTGAAGTAATTGTCGTTACGTCAGGAAAGGGCGGTGTGGGGAAAACCACTACATCTGCAAACATAGGGACGGGACTTGCGGCACTTGGTGCCAAGGTCGTACTGATCGATACAGATATCGGGCTTCGGAATCTCGATGTTGTTATGGGATTGGAAAATCGAATTGTCTACAATCTGGTGGATGTGATTGAAGGAACCTGTCGGATTAAACAGGCATTAATCAAGGACAAGCGGTATCCGGGATTGTACCTGATGCCTTCGGCACAGGCAAGGGATAAAACAGCTGTCACGCCAGGGCAGATGGTAAAAATGATTTCTTTTTTAAAAGAACAGTTTGATTACATTATTCTGGATTGTCCTGCCGGTATAGAGCAGGGATTTGAGAATGCTATTGCGGCTGCTGAACATGCAATTGTAGTAACAACCCCGGAAGTTTCGGCAATCCGGGATGCCGATCGTATTATCGGCTTGCTGGAGAAACAGGAATTTGACAAGATTGATCTGATTGTTAACAGGATTCGTCCGGATATGGTAAAAAAAGGGGACATGATGAGCGTTCAGGATGTTCTTGATATCCTTGGTGTTCCACTGTTAGGAGCGGTTCCGGATGATGAGAGTGTGGTCATTGCGACTAATCAGGGGGAACCGGTGACAGGCACAGCATCCCAGGCGGGCAGGGCATACCAAAATATCTGTATGCGCCTGACAGGACAGGAAGTTCCGTTTTTGAATCTATATGGAAACAGAAGCGTCTTTGCAAAACTGACCGGAGTATTCCGTAAAAATCCGGGAGGTGTGTTATGAAACATTTTTTCAGATTTCGTAAGACAAGAGCAGTTGCGAAAGACCGGTTAAAGATTCTACTGATCTCGGACCGGGTAACCTGTTCACCAAAAACCGTAGATCTGATCAGAAATGATATTGCAAGCGTACTGTCGGAATATATGAAAATAGACAAAGAACAGATGGAAGTGGAAATTAAACAAGTATCCGGGAGAGAAATGGATGAAAAAAAGCCGGTGCTATATATCAATATTCCGATCGTGGATCTTCGGCCTTCGGAAAAATTTACGCACCGGATACCATAATTATGAGAAAAGCATTACAGTGAGGAAAGCATGAAAAAGAAATACCGTGTCAGAGATTATAGCTTTTTATTGATATTGTTGGTGGTTGCAATCTCCGTGATCGGAGTATTGGCAGTCGGAAGCGCGGATGAGACTCTTCAAGCAAAACAATTGAAGGGTGTTCTTTTGGGCTTTTTTGTCATGGTTGTGATATCTTTGTTTGACTATGGTATTTTTCTGAAATTTTATTGGTTGTTGTATGCCTTGAACATTGTGCTGCTGCTTATGGTAAAAATATTCGGGAATTCTGCCGGTGGTGCGCAGCGCTGGGTTACGATTATGGGAATTCAGTTTCAGCCTTCAGAAACAGCTAAAATTTTATTGATTTTATTTTACGCACAGTATATCATGTTATATAAGGATACTTTAAACAAATTACGGACGCTTGGAACGATGCTGCTATTGTTTGTACCGCCGTTTCTGCTTGTGTATACGCAGCCGGACATGTCTACAAGTATTGTAATTATTGTTATTTTTGCTGTTCTTATTTACGTTGGTGGGCTAAGCTATAAGTTCATAGCCGGCTTTTTTGTCATTGCAATTCCGGCTTTCCTAATTGTCTTTACATTGATCCTGCAACCGGATCAGGATATAATCCATGATTACCAGCAGACAAGAATTCTTGCATGGCTTTACCCGGATGAATATTCTACGGCAGAGGGATACCAGCAGACGAATTCTGTGATGGCGATCGGTTCGGGGCAGCTGATGGGGAAAGGACTGAATAACAATTCTATTGCTTCTGTTAAGAACGGTAATTTTATTTCCGAACCGCAGACGGATTTTATTTTTGCGGTAATAGGGGAAGAACTGGGATTTGTCGGGTCGGCAGCAACGATCGGATTGTTAATGTCAATTTCCCTGATGTGCTTTAATATTGGAAGGAAGGCAAAGGATCTTGCGGGCAGTGCAATCTGTGCGGGTGTCGGAATTATTATCGGATTCCAGGCCTTTATGAATATATCGGTGGCAACGGGGGTATTGCCAAATACCGGTATTCCGCTTCCGTTTGTCAGCGCAGGTCTGACATCTTTAATCTGTTTATATGCGGGGATTGGATTTGTATTAAATGTAAGGTTACAGGCAGTGAAAAAATATTAGAAGGAGAGTTTCTTATGAATATCGCGTTAATTGCGCATGATGCAAAAAAGAAGTTAATGCAGAATTTCTGTATTGCATATCGGGGGATTCTGAGTAAAAACGAATTATTTGCTACCGGTACGACTGGAAGACTGATTGAAGAGGTTACAAATTTGAATATTCATAAATTTCTGGCGGGACATCTTGGAGGAGAACAACAGATTGCAGCCCAGATTGAGCATAATCAGATGGACCTTGTGATCTTTTTGCGGGATCCTTTGTCTCCGAAGTCTCATGAACCGGATGTTAATAATGTCGTAAAATTGTGTGATACTTATAATATTCCGCTCGCAACCAATCTGGCGACAGCGGAACTGCTGATTAAATCACTGGATAGAGGAGATCTTGAGTGGCGTGAAATGTATAAATAGGATAGAGAAAGCTATTGCATTTATATTGTTGTGTACACTGCTGACGGGATGTGGAAGCACTTCTTACCGGATGGCATATGATCCGGATTATCCGGTTAGCAGTTATCGCATTATCAATCCGGACACCACAACGATCGCATCTTCATTTGCTGCAGACCTATGTGTGACTGATCATGATGTCAGTGCGCCTACAGGTCTTGAACTGACGGATAACAGTATTGCGGGTCTGTTTTCATTAAGCGATTCCAATGTTTTATATGCCAGGGATATTCATGAGAAGATATATCCGGCCAGCCTGACGAAGGTGATGACTGCTCTTGTGGCTTTAAAATACGGAAATCTGGATGATGTGCTTGTGGCTTCTGAAAATGTGATTATCAGCGAGGCAGGTGCGCAGACCTTTGGCCTGAAAGCCGGAGACAGCATGACACTATACCAGGCGCTGCATATTCTGCTAATCAATTCTGCAAATGATGTTGCGGTTATGATTGCCGAATATGTCGGTGGCAGTGTGGAAGGCTTTGCCGATATGATGAATGCAGAGGCGACCGCAATAGGAGCAACCAACACACATTTTGTAAATCCGCATGGATTAAGTGATAATAACCATTACACAACTGCATATGATTTGTATCTGATGTTTCAGTCTGCCATGCAGTATGAAGAATTCAAACAGATTATAGCAATGGATACCTATACCACGGTATATACAGACCATAACGGCTCACAGACGGAGGCAACCGTAAAATCAACCAATCAGTATCTGATGAAAAATTATACGGCGCCGGAGAATGTGACTGTGGTCGGCGGCAAAACCGGAACCACCAATGCAGCCGGGAACTGCCTTATTCTGCTTGTAAAAGACACATCCGGCAATCAGTATATCGGAATTGTTATGCGAGCAAAGGAACGTGCGGTTTTATATGAAGATATGAATCAGCTGTTAAAAGAAATCTATCACTGATCCTGAAACGGATCCGTGAAAAACAAAAAGGAATTTAACTGAAATGAGTTCAAACCAGAAAAAGAAAGTGGTAAAATACAGGCGACCATTGAACCTGAATATTGGCATGCTGATATTCGGGTTTATTTTCGTCTATATTTTAATCAGTGTGATTACTTATTTTCGAACAGAACATATTGTTTCCTATGAGGTTAATTCCGGTTCACTGTCAACCTCCAATACCTACACGGGCATTGCGATCAGGGAAGAAAAGATTGTAACCTCGGGTGGAAACGGATATGTGAATTATTTTGCAAGAGAAGGAGAGAAGATCGGGACAAATCGTTTGGTGTATACGATTGACAGCTCCGGGAAACTTGCCGAGATGATGGCATCTTCCGGAGAGAACAATCAGTTGACGCAGGAGAATCTGCTTTCACTCAGGCAGGAATGCATTTCTTTTACGGCCGCTTTTTCACAATTACAATTTGAGAGTGCGTACTCGTTTAAATACAGTATGGAGGGATCGGTATTGCAGCTCGCAAGCACCAATACGCTTGAAAGCATAGGAAGCCTGAACAGCAGTGGTGTTTCCGATTCTGTACAGATGTATTATGCGGCCGAATCCGGAATCGTTGTATATTCGGTTGATGGCTATGAAGAGTTAACGCCTGAGCAGGTAAGTGCAGAAGTGTTTGATAAGAATACTTATCAAAAAAAAATGCTTCTTGCCAATGAACTTCTTGAACAGGGAAATGAGGTATATAAGCTATGCACCTCAGAGAACTGGTCAATTGTCATTCCCTTATCGGATGCACAGGCAGAGCAACTCATGGAAGAATCGTATGTGAAAGTGCGCTTTTTAAAAAATCAGACAGAATCATGGGCACAGTTTAGCATTCTGAATAATGCAGACGGCAAGTACGGTCTGTTGAATTTTAATAATTCCATGATCAATTTCTGCACGGAACGCTTTTTGGATATTGAACTGATTGTTGAAGAAGAAAATGGTCTGAAGATACCGGTTTCATCTATTGTAGAAAAGGAATTTTATCTTATTCCGCTGGATTACGTGATTACGGAAGATGATGGAAAATCCAAGTGTGTATTCCGGCAGGTTTATACAGAGAACGGCGGTCTGGAATGGAGTAAAGTGACTGTTTCTGTATATGCAGAGGTTGATGATTACGCTTATATCAGTGAAGATATTCTGCAGGGAGGAGATGTCCTGCAAAAAGCGGATTCATCAGAAGAAGAGACGGTCAGCAAGCGTGGAACGCTGATTGGTGTTTATAATATAGATAAAGGTTATGCCGATTTTAGACAGATCACGATCCTGTATCAGAACGATGATTATGCAATCGTAAAATCCAATACAACTTATGGACTGCGTGAATATGATCATATTGTTCTGGATGCTTCTGCTGTATCGGATGATGACTTTATGAAGTAGAAATACCATAAAACAGTTGACATTGGAAGAAAAAACATTGATAATATGATGTGAGTTATTTATGTAAATTGGGTAGACACACAAGGAGAATTATTATGGGTGTTATGGACAAGTTCTTAAATGCAATGAAATTGAATCCGGATGGCGATTATGATGATGATGACTACGACATGGATGATGAAGTAGTCAACGAGAAGCCACAGAGAAACAATAGTTATCGTGATTATGATGACGACGATGACTATGAAGAAAAACCAAAGAAAGCACCCGCAAAAGTAACGCAGATGCGTCAGCCTCGTAAAACACTAGGAAATGGTGATATGGAAGTACGCGTGATCAAACCGGCTTCGGTTGAAGATTCCCGTGAAGTTACAGATACATTATTATCCAACAGGACCGTTGTTCTGAATCTTGAGGGTCTGGATATGGATATCGCCCAGAGAATTATTGATTTTACGTTTGGGTCTACTTATGCAATTAAAGGAAATTTCCAGAAAATCTCACAGTATATTTTTATTATTACTCCTGCAAGTGTTGATATTTCAGGTGATTTTCAGGAACTTTTAAGCGGATCTTTTAATACTCCGATCCGAAACAAGTAGTTTTGAAGTTTACATCGGAATAGGATGTGAAATTGAATTCAGAAAGAATTGGAAGCTTCCTGCTTTTGGTGGGAAGTTTCTTTTTTGAAAATCTTTAAAAGAGTACTATAAAAAGCTGCGAAAAGGAGCCCGACATGGAAGAACGTTTAAATGTATTCATGAATAAGAAGCCGGCCTATGACATTGTTTACAGAGAAAGCTTTGATGGATTGAAAGATGAACTGACAGCATTTGCACCGGAAAACAGGAAATTTTGCATCATTACCGATTCCAATGTTGGTCCGCTGTATGCAAAGCAGATTGAAAAAGTGCTTGAAGGAGTATGTGCAAGAGTGGATGTATATACTTTTGAAGCAGGAGAGCAGAATAAAAATCTGGACACGGTAAAAGATATTTATCGGTTCCTGATTGAGAACCATTATGACAGGAAAGATTTCCTGATTGCACTCGGAGGTGGTGTTGTGGGGGATACCTGTGGTTATGCTGCAGCAACTTATTTACGTGGCATTTCTTTTATCCAGATTCCAACGACGCTGCTTGCTATGGTGGACAGTTCCATTGGTGGAAAAACAGGAGTTGATTTTGAACAATATAAAAATATGGTGGGTGCTTTCCATATGCCAAAGCTTGTCTATATGAATCTCACCACCTTAAAGGATCTTGATGACAGACAGTATTTTGCGGGATTTGCAGAGGTTATGAAGTCTGCACTGATCCGTGACGGCATCTATTATGAATGGCTGCTTGAGAATCTGTATGAGATCTGTGATCACGAGCTTCCGGTGATTCGGGAAATGGTATACCGCTGCAATCTGATCAAAAAGAGCGTTGTGGAAAAAGATCCTACCGAACAGGGAGAACGTGCTTTGCTGAATCTTGGACACACAATCGGTCATGCTATTGAGAAGTATAAAAATTTTTCAATGCTGCATGGTGAATGTGTGGCTCTTGGATGTGTGGCAGCTGCCTATATTTCCTGGAAGAAGGAATTTTTATCCATGGAGGAGTATTACGAAATCCGCGATATGTTTGTTCCTTTCAATCTGCCAATCAGCATTGATGATATCGAGCCTGAGGCAATTGTTGCACTTACAAAATCCGATAAAAAAATGGAGAATGGGCATATCAAATTTATATTGTTAAAGAAGATTGGCAAGGCGTTTATTTCAACGGATGTCTCAGATGAAGAAATGCTTAATGCAGTGAAAGAAATTTATTTTAGTGAAGAGGATGAGTGTGAATGAAAAACAGAAAAAAAATTTTGATTGTTATGGATATGATTTTGTTTACCATTTTAATATTTTTTGATCAGCTCACGAAGTATCTGGCAGCTAACCGCTTGAAGGATCATGAGGATATTGTGATTATCCGGAAGGTATTCAGACTGCATTACCTTGAAAACCGCGGAGCTGCCTTTGGAATGCTTCAAAATCAAAAAATATTTTTCATATTCATTGCAATTGTAATCCTTGCGGCAATCTGCTATGTGATATTCCGTATGCCAGACAAAAAGAAATATACGATTTTTCATGTTTTACTGTCAATTATTGCATCAGGGGCGGTCGGAAATATGATAGACCGGTTCCGATTTGATTATGTTGTGGACTTTTTTTATTTTGAACTGATCAATTTCCCGATTTTCAATGTGGCAGACATCTATGTTACATGTGCTACAATTTTACTTGCTGTTTTATTGTTGTTTTTTTATAAAGAAGAAGATATTAAATTCTTGAGTATCCGTCCTAAAAAAGTACGGGAGGTCAAGACACAGGACGGAGAAGAAAAGTGAGCGACGATTTCATCAGCTTTTTGATCACAGAAGAGATGGATGGTGAGCGAGTTGACAAATGTCTGACGGGACTGATTGATTTTATGTCACGATCTGCTGTCCAGAAAAAAATAAAGGATCGGCTGGTACTTGTTAACGGAAAAACAGTAAAGGCAAGTTATCTCGTGCAAAGTGGAGATGAGATATGTCTTCCTGTTCCGCAGAATGAAGAACCGGATATTCCTGCGGAAAATATTCCGCTGGATATCTTATATGAAGATCAGGATATTCTGATTGTAAATAAGCCAAAAGGTATGGTAGTTCATCCGGCGGCCGGACATTATACAGGAACGCTGGTTAATGCTGTTATGTATCACTGCAAAGACAGCCTTTCCGGAATCAATGGTGTCCTGCGCCCAGGAATAGTCCATCGGATCGATAAGGATACAACGGGATCTCTTGTTATTTGTAAAAACGATAAGGCACATGTTGCAATTGCAGCGCAATTAAAAGAACACAGTATTACCCGCGTGTATCGGGCCATCTGCTATGGAACCCCCAAAGAAGAAGGCACAATTGAGGGTAACATTGGAAGAGATCCGCAAAACCGGAAAAAAATGGCAGTTGTTGTGAATGGTGGAAAAACTGCGGTTACACATTACCGTGTTTTAAAACAGTATAAGGACTTTGCGTATATCGAATGCCGGCTGGAAACGGGGCGGACGCATCAGATTCGTGTACATATGGCTAGCATTGGGCATCCGCTTTTGGGCGATGAGCTGTACTGCAATCGTAAGTCTTCGTTTCATTTGCAGGGGCAGACGCTTCATGCGGCGATTCTTGGTTTTGTTCATCCGACAACGGGAAAATATTTGCAGGTGGAGGCACCGTTGCCTGCGTATTTTATGCATTTGTTAAATACATTACAATAAAATAATTCTAATAATTTGATGATATAATTCTAAAAAATATGTAAAATCTCGTTGAATTTCGCGCTTCTCTGTGCTAAAGTATATGAGGTTATATATTCTAAAGATTATTTTAAGCGGATACAAAGGGGTGTCCACAGATGCCCTCGCATTATGTTCAGAGGGCTTTTTTATGTTAAGAGAAGAGGCGCTTACGCGCATACGGAAGGCATATGGATATGATTATGATCTGGACAAAGAAGAAATGGAGAGCAGAGCTGCGACAGATCTTCCTATCGTTATGACAGCAGCGTTTCATTCCAATAATGCCAAATATGTATTGTCTAAAAAAGCAGTTTTATGGGAAGCGGGATGTCATGAATATATGTATGTATTCGATGTTCCGCATTTGACACAGGAGCTGGTAAAGCAGGGAACAACCTATGCATATGAAGAAGGGATGAAGCTGATTCATCCGCAGAGCGGACATATGTGTAGTTATATCAGTGTATTGTTTTTGTGTGATTCCTGCGATAAGACGGCGAAAAAAGAATTAGGTAAATGCCGCCATTACAAAAGTTTTCATTTTTCTCTGTACGGGTGGATGGACTTTCACGCTGCCGCAGTAGTTATGGATGAAGAACATACTATTACGAACAGAAGCGGAAGATGTATGGAGAAAATTATGAAAAATATACTTTTTAAGAGAAAAAGAAAGTGAGGGAGTAGTTTCAATGAACACATTATTACTCTTGGCGATCTGCATTGCCATTCTTGTATGTGGTTATATTTTCTATGGAAGATACCTTTGCAAGCAGTGGGGTGTAGGTGAAGGAAATCATCAGACGCCGGCACATGAATTAGAAGACGGTGTCGATTATTGTCCTGCAAAAGCACCCGTTCTGATGGGACATCATTTTTCATCCATCGCAGGTGCAGGTCCGATTACAGGTCCGATTGGAGCGGCTATTTTTGGCTGGGTTCCTGTTGTTATCTGGGTTTTAGTCGGCGGTATCTTCTTCGGAGGAGTTCATGATTTTGGTGCATTATTTGCATCTATTCGTAACAAGGGCCAGTCTATTGGTGAGATTATCTCTGCTAATATGAGCCGTCGTGCAAAGAGACTGTTTATTACATTTGCGTATCTGACTCTGATTCTGGTTGTTGCAGCATTTGCTTCTATTGTTGCCAGCACATTTGGCGCAGTTGTAGGTGAAGATGGTGCTGTTGATAAGGCTGCAAGTGCAACCAATGCATCCGTAGCAATGGTATCCCTGCTGTTTATTGTAATTGCTATTATTTTTGGCTTCTGCGTATACCGTAGAAACGCACCTATGTTAATTTCCACCGTTTTAGGTGTTGCTGCAATCGCAATTTGTATGGCAATCGGTATGAATTTCCATCCGTTCTACCTGACAGCAAAAACATGGATGATTATTGTTGGTCTCTATATTGCAGTTGCATCCGTAACTCCGGTATGGATTCTGTTACAGCCGCGTGATTATCTGAGTTCTTTCCTGCTTTATGCAATGCTTGCAGTTGCAATTATCGGTATTGTAGGTGCGCATCCGAACATTGATTCAGCTACTTTCCCGGCATTTGCCGGATTTGCTGTTGAGTCAGCAAAAGGAACCCAGTATTTGTTCCCGGTTCTGTTCACAACTGTTGCATGTGGTGCGATTTCCGGTTTCCATTCACTGGTATCCTCAGGAACAACCTCTAAACAGCTGGATAAAGAATCAGATGCAAAGCCGATCGCATACGGCGGTATGCTGTTAGAGTGTGTCCTTGCCGTTATTACAATCTGTGCGATTGCATACGCACGCCAGACCGGACATACAGCAGGTGCTACTGATATTTTCGCCGGTGGTATTGCTGGAATGGTAGCTACTATTCCGGGACTGAAAGGTGCAGAATCCATTCTGTATACTTTGCTTGTGTTAACTTATTCCGCATTCTGTCTGACTTCTCTGGATACAGCAACCCGTCTGGCACGCTTTATGTTCCAGGAGTTCTGGCTTGAGCCCGGGCAGACTTCTAAGGATATCAAGGGCGGATTTAAAAAGATTCTTGTAAATCCTTATTTTGCAACTATCCTTACTGTTGTACTTGGCATTCTGCTCGGTCTTACCGGATGGCAGAAGATATGGGATCTGTTTGGTGCGGCGAACCAGTTGCTGGCTGGTCTTGGCTTGCTTGCAGTTGCTACATGGCTTTCAAATGCAGGAAAGAACAATAAGATGTTCTTGATCCCGATGGCATTTATGATGGTTGTAACTATCTGCTCCCTTGTTCTTACAATTGTGAATAAGGTTAAGATCATCGGTGCGGGTGGCGCTGACTGGGGGGCTTATGCTCAGGTTATCCTGGCTGTTTTACTGGTTGGCCTTGCAATTGTTCTTGTAATTGAGGGAATCCAGACCATCTTTGGCAAAAACAAGAAAGCGAAAGAAGCATAAAATACTCTGTTAACGATGCTTCTGATGGCAGAAACTGGAAAGAGGAATCCACTTTGGATTCCTCTTTTTTGGTTGCCCAAAATGTGCTTGTGGAGTATAATGAAAATAGATTTTTAAGAGGGCAATATGCTCTGAAATATTATACATAAGGGGTGACGCATATGGAAACAATCATTACGATCGGAAGACAGTTTGGATCAGGTGGACATGAAATCGGTGAAAAACTGGCAGAGTATTTTAAAATTAAATATTACGACAAAGAATTACTTTCAAGAGCAGCAAAGGAAAGCGGTTATTGTGAGGAAATGCTTAAGAGCAACGATGAGCGTCCGACAAATTCGTTTTTATACAACCTTGTTATGGATACTTATTCATTCGGCTATAATGCCTCATCATTTGTAGATATGCCGATCAGTCATAAGGTATTTCTGGCACAATTTGATACGATAAAAAAAATCGCGGATGAAGGCCCCTGTGTAATCGTGGGACGGTGTGCCGATTATGCACTTGCTGATTATAAAAATTGTGTAAATCTTTTTATTCATGCGGATGAACAGACCAAAATCAAACGGATCATGGAACGTTTTGACATAAATGAATCCAAAGCAAAAGATATGATGATCAAGAAGGATAAGCAGCGTCAAAGCTATTATAATTATTATTCGTCCAAAAAATGGGGACGCGCAGACAGCTATGATCTTACAATTAACAGCTCAAAACTCGGCATTGACGGTACCGTCAAGATGATTATCCAGTACATAGAAGATTTTGAGAAAAGCAAATAACAGACAGAAGCAAAGAAAAACTGACAGGAGCCCGGATGAAATACATTAGAACAGACAGAGAAAGCACAGGAGAAAAAAATAAAGTACACCACATAAAAAACATTCTGAAAAAAAGTATTTCCATAGTATGTGCGGTTGCAATTCTTTTTACCTCAGAAATGAATGTACAGGCGAAGAATGCATCAACAGCACTCCGTATCGGAATCGATGTATCCAGATATCAGGGAAATATTGATTGGAATACAGTTTCGGCAAGCGGCATACGATATACATTTGTCCGTGTCGGTTCTACCAGGTATGGTCTGGATTCTATGTTTGACCGTAATATGCGTGCCGCAAATGCTGCCGGAGTCCAGACCGGCGTGTATATCTATTCCTATGCTCAGAATGCACAGGAGGCTGCAACTGAAGCAATGTTTGTATTAAGTGCCATTGCAAATTACACGGTCAGCATGCCGGTTGTGATTGATATTGAAGATAGCTGCCAGTCGGCATTGCCTCCACAGACTTTGGCAGAAATCGCAAATACCTTTTGTGCTGTAATTGAAAGTGCGGGCTATTACCCAATGGTGTACGCAAGTAAATACTGGTTTACAAATAAAATCGGTCCCGTTGCATATGATAAATGGGTAGCACAATATAATACTGCATGTGCCATAGAAGATGCGGCTTTCTGGCAGGCAACAGCAACCGGAGCAGTTGCCGGTATCGGCGGTGCGGTTGACATTGATTACCAGTACAAGGATTTGTCTGCGAGTATTATTCCTTATGGTTTTCTATATCGAAAAGGGTTTTATTATTTCTATGAAAATTATAAAATGAAGACCAATTCATTTGTAAGCTTTAATGGCGGAATGTATTATGTGGATGGCCTTGGAAGAAGAATTAGCGGTTTTATGCCGCTTGGAGGAAGTATTTATTACTTCAATCAGGACGGTCTCATGCTGACAGGCTGGCAGAATCTTGGCGGTAATACCTATTATTTTGGAACTGATGGAAAAATGGCGATTGGTCTTACAAAGATCGGGGATCAGACTTTTATGTTTGATGGTAACGGCTGCCTGTACCGGGGATGGCTGTCGACCGACCATTTATATTATTTCTATGAAGACGGACATATGGCAGTTGGCTTTTCGGCAATTGGTTCTGATTTTTATTTCTTTGACGCAAACGGCTATGTCCAGATCGGCTGGCAGACAATTGACGGTGGCAGATATTATTTTAATCCCATGGGCGGAAAACTGATGTATGGCTGGGTCAATGACGGAACAGGTATGTATTATACGGATTCGACCGGAAAAATGCAGACAGGTCTGATTTTGGTTGACGGTGCCATGTACAATATGGGAACCGATGGCAGGATGTTATTTGGCTGGCAGAAATTAAACGGTGCAGACTATTATTTTGATCCTGCATCAGGAAAAATGCTGACCGGATGGAATCTGATCGGTACGGATATGTATTATTTTGAACCGGCATCAGGAATGAAACAGACCGGATGGCTTGTGACTGGAAATGATCTATATTATCTTGGAAATGACGGAAAACGTGTCACGGGACTTCAGACGGTTGATGGTGTCAACTATTTCTTTGGTATAGATGGAAAGAGACAGACAGGATTCGTAACAATTGGTACAGAAACCTATTATTTTGATCCTGCAACCGCAGCGCAGGTAAGAGGATGGTGCGCGGTAGACGGAAGTATGTATTATATGGATCTGAAGAACGGAACTGTTACAGTCGGAGCAGCGATTATCGGAAATGAAGAATTTTTCTTTGATGAATCCGGACATATGCAGACCGGTTTTGTTACCATCGGAGGCGGGATCTATTTTTACAATCCCGTTGGTGGTGCAAAGATGTATGGCTTGATTACGGACGGTGTATATAATTATTATATGGATCCTGCAGATGGTCATATGATTGTAAATAGTGCAATCACATTGGGGGACAGCATAATTGTAGCTGATGAATCGGGACATATTACAGTGGTTCAGTAAGTAATAAAAAAGCATAAAAGGATTGAAAAAGTTCGAAAAAGTTGCAAATATAAGTTGACAAACAGCTGATAGGTTGTTATCATGTATGAGTATGCCGCATAACTAGGTTATAAGACTGTTCAATTAGGAACGGGCACCAAAGTTAGCGAGTAAAACCGAGTGATTCGGTTAGATATAGGAGGTGTTCCCTATGTACGCTATTATAGCAACAGGTGGTAAACAGTACAAAGTTTCCGAAGGAGATGTAATCAAGGTTGAAAAGCTTGATGTAGAAGAAGGAGCTGCTGTTACTTTTGATCAGGTAATTGCTGTAAGCGATAAGGACCTTAAGGTTGGTGCAGACGTAGCAAAAGCTACTGTTGAAGCTACTGTTGAAGAACAGGGTAAGGGCAAGAAGGTTATCGTTTATAAGTATAAGAGAAAAACCGGTTACCACAAGAAGAATGGTCATAGACAAGCATACACTAAGGTTAAGATCAATAAGATCAATGCATAATTAGTGATTGGCATGATAATATGACAACAATTACGATTTTAAAATCAGGATCGGCATACAAAGGCTTTTATTGTATGGGACATGCAGGAAGCAAACGTTTCTTTTTTGAAAAAGATATGATATGTGCTTCAATATCTGTATTGGTAATCAATACGATTAATGCTATTGATACACTTACAAGTGATAAAGTGAAAATTGCAACCAATGAACAAACTGGGTTTATCAAATGTGATTTTCCGGATGCTTTGTCAGAACAGGGAAAGCTGCTTGTGGATGCGATGATTCTGGGCTTACAGAGTATTGAAAAGCAATATGGTAAGCGGTATTTATTAGTAAAATTCGAGGAGGTGTAGACCATGTTAAATATGAACCTTCAATTTTTCGCTCATAAAAAGGGAGTTGGTTCTACCAAGAACGGTAGAGATTCCGAATCCAAGAGATTAGGCGCGAAGAGAGCTGACGGACAGTTTGTAAAGGCCGGTAATATTTTATTCAGACAGCGCGGAACTAAGATTCATCCCGGTGTGAATGTAGGTATCGGTGGTGATGATACATTATTCGCATTAGTTGATGGTGTCCTAAAATTCGAAAGAAAAGGCAGAGACAAAAAACAGGCTTCTGTTTATCCGGTTGAAAAATAATAAGATCCGAAAGAGCTCCAAACGAATTGTTTGGGGCTCTGTTTGATTGTAACAAGAATTGATTTGCGACAGGAAAGGAACGAAAAATGTTTGCAGATAGAGCAAAGATTTATGTCCGCAGTGGAAAAGGCGGGGATGGGCATGTATCCTTCAGACGAGAGAAATATGTACCGGATGGCGGACCTGACGGCGGTGATGGCGGACGCGGCGGTGATGTTATTTTTGTCATCGATGAAGGTTTGAATACATTGATTGATTTCAGACATATTCGTAAATACAAAGCTGGTGACGGAGAAGAAGGCGGAAAGAAAAATTGTCGTGGGAAAGATGGCGCGGACATCATTATAAAAGTTCCGGAAGGAACTGTAATAAAAGAAGAAACGTCCGGTCGTGTTATTACAGATATGTCCGGTGAAAATCGCAGATATACCCTTTTAAAAGGCGGACGTGGCGGAAATGGAAACCAGCATTATGCAACAAGTACCATGCAGGCTCCCAAGTACGCCCAGCCAGGACAGCCGGCCCAGGAATTAAATCTCTTATTGGAATTGAAGGTAATTGCTGACGTAGGACTGGTGGGATTTCCAAATGTTGGGAAGTCAACTTTTCTGTCAAGAACGACCAATGCGAGACCGAAAATTGCCAATTATCACTTTACAACATTAAGTCCGAATCTGGGTGTGGTCGATCTGGGAGATGGAAGTTCATTTGTATTAGCTGATATTCCCGGGTTAATCGAAGGTGCCTCCGAAGGAGTTGGACTTGGACATGAATTTCTGCGGCATATTGAAAGAACGCGTATTTTTATTCATGTAGTAGATGCTGCATCAACAGAGGGCAGAGATCCGATTGCCGATATTTATGCCATTAACCATGAACTGGAAGCATATGATGCGGATATGTCTAAAAGGATGCAGGTCATAGCGGCGAATAAAGTAGATGCCATTTATCATACCGGGGAGCCGGGAGAAGAAGATCCTATCCAGAAAATACGGAATGAATTTGAACCGAAGGGAATAAAAGTATTTCCCATTTCTGCTGTTACAGGGGAAGGTGTAAAAGAACTGTTATCCTATGTTTATGCCCGGTTAAAAGAACTGGATGACAAACCTGTCATTTTTGAACAGGAATATTTTCCTGAGTTTGAAAATGGTTACAGCAACGAACCATATACTGTTAATTATGATGAACAGACACATGAATATGTTGTAGAGGGTCCCAGAATAGAGAAAATGCTTGGATATACCAATCTGGAATCTGAGAAGGGCTTTAAGTTCTTTCAGGATTTTCTTAAAAAGAATGGCATTTTAGAAGAACTGGAAAAACTTGGAATTCAGGACGGTGACACAGTAAGAATGTATGGTCTGACATTTGATTATTATAAATAATTAGGAGATACGTATGACTAGCAAACAAAGATCTTATTTGAAGGGACTCGCAAGCACATTGGATCCGATTTTTCAGGTTGGAAAATCCAGCCTGACCCCGGAACTTACCAATGCCATTGCAGAATCTTTTAATACAAGAGAATTGATTAAAATCAGTGTTTTAAAAAATTGCATGGATGACCCGCGCGAAATTGCACAAATTGTAGCTGAGAGAACTCATTCACAGGTTGTACATGTAATAGGCAAGAAAATCATTTTGTACAAACCATTTAAAGAAAATCCGAAGATTTTGTTGCCGTTATAGGTTACAGGCGGAGTGAGAGTGTTTACAACTGCGTAGGAGGCTTATTTTGCGAAAAATAGGTATATTAGGTGGTACGTTCAATCCGATTCACAACGGGCATCTTATTTTGGCTCAGAATGCGTTAGAACAATATTCATTAGATGAAGTTTTATTTATCCCGAGTGGCTGCTCCTATAAGAAGCAGGGAGTTCTGGACGCACAAACAAGATATCATATGGTTGAACTTGCAATTGCGTCTAATCCAATGTTCCATATTTCACCTATAGAGATCGTACGCCCCGGAAATTCCTACACTTGCGAAACATTAGCAGAATTAAAAGCGCAAATGCAGGATGCTGTACAATATGAATATATCATTGGAGCGGATACGCTCTTTTCGATAGAAAGCTGGAAGAATCCGAAAGCAATATTTGCGCATTGCAATATATTGTGTAATGTGAGAGATGGCTTTTCTATGTCACAGTTAAAGGAAAAGCAATCGTATTTAGATAAGAAATATGGTGCCAATATACATTTTTTGCAGGAAAAAAGTTTTGATATATCTTCCTCCGAGATTCGAGAGCGGTTAAAAGAAGGAAAATGTGTTTCCTACTTTATGCCGGAAAATGTACTTGCATATATAATGCAGAAAGAGCTCTACACAAAAGGAATGTAAGATACCATGAACTATGAAAAACTGGAAAAACAGTTAAAAAAGAAGTTAGATGACAGCCGGTATACACATACGTTAGGGGTTGCATATACTTGTACCTGCCTGGCTATGCGATATAATTATGATATTGACAGGGCTTATCTGGCCGGTCTTTTACATGATTGTGCAAAATGTATTGACAACGACAAAAAGATTGAATTGTGTGAAAAAAATCATATAGAGATTACTGAAATTGAACGTAAAAATCCGTTTTTACTTCATGCAAAACTTGGCAGCCTTCTTGCAAAGAAGAAATATCATATTCAGGATGAAGCGATATTATCTGCCATTCGCTGGCATACAACGGGTCATCCGGATATGACAATGCTTGAAAAAATAGTATTTGTCGCTGATTATATCGAGCCAAACAGAAAGAAGCAGCCGAATTTAACAGAAGTCCGACATCTTTGCTTTGAAAATCTTGATCAGGGATTAAAAAGAATTTTATCGGACACATTGGTCTATTTAAATTCTAAAAAAGATCCGATCGATGAAATGACTCAGATGACCTATGATTACTATAATGAAAAGGACGGTAATAAAAATGAATGAAAATCAGCAGTCACTTGCTATGGCAAAGTTGGCATTGAAAGCCATGGAAGAGAAAAAAGCAGAAGACATAAAGATTATCGATATTCACGAGGTTTCAACGATTGCGGATTATTTTCTGATTGCAAGCGGAAATAATCGCAGTCAGATTCAGGCAATTTGTGATGAAGTGGAAGAGAGCCTTGGCCGGGCAGGATATCCTAAGAAACAAAGCGAAGGTTACGATACAGCCAATTGGATATTGATGGATTATGGAGATATCATTGTTCACATTTTTGATAAACAAAATCGTTTATTCTATGATCTGGAACGTATTTGGCGTGATGGAAAAGAAATTGCTCCTGATGAAATTATTTAAAGAACAGAAAGCAGAAAGTACTGTTGAAAAATCAGCAGTACTTTTTTTGCCTTCTTTTAATGGACGAGTGGTTTCTAATGATATAAACGCAATACCCCAAATACTTTACCAAGTATTTCACAATTATCTACAATAATCGGTTCCATGGAATCATTTTCCGGCTGTAAACGAATGTGACCATCTTCTTTGTAAAAAGTTTTTACTGTTGCGGAGTCATCAACAAGTGCAACAACCATATCTCCGTTTTTGGCTGAATTACAACGCTCAACAAAAATCTGATCACCGCTGAATATGCCGGCATTAATCATACTTTCACCCTTTACCTTTAATATGAAGCTTTCTGCATTCGGCATAAACTCTACAGGCAGAGGAAAGTAGCCTTCAATATTTTCTGTTGCCAGAATAGGCTGGCCTGCAGCGACAGTACCGACAATAGGAATGCTCGCCATTTCGTGACGTACAAGCTGAAAGGAATCATCGCATATTTCGATTGCACGCGGTTTGGTCGGATCACGTCTGATATATCCGTTTTTCTCCAGCGTCTCCAAATGCGAATGGACAGAAGATGTCGATTTTAAATGAACAGCATCGCAAATCTCACGTACTGCAGGCGGATAACCGCGTTCCAAAATTTGTTGCTTGATATATTCTAATATTTCCAATTGCTTTTGGGTTATTTTTCCATTTGCCATTAATTGAAACCTCCTAATATATATATGCATTGAAACTGAAGTACAAAAGTATTATAGCATAACAAAGCAAAAAAGCAAACATATATTCAGAACTTTTGTTCGATTTTTTTACGGTTAGGTGTTGACATTCGAACGGAAGTTCGATATAGTAATAGCAGAACAGCTGTTCGGAACTTCTGTTCGGGATCAAGATAAAATGGAGGTCTATATCATGACTGCTAATGAAAATTCAACTGTAATTACAATGAATAATACATTTTATACAAATTATAACAGAGATGCGATACGTAGAGCAAAGAATTTGCGGAGACGGAAAATCCAGGAACTGAAACAAAAGATCGTGATTTTGCTAGTGTCTGTTTTTTTTATCATTTTACTTGCAGGCATATTTGGAACAATTCTTTCAGATGCAAAAGCAAAAAATCATAACCCAAAGCCATACAAATATTTTACAAATTATACTGTTCAATATCAGGATACACTTTGGAACATTGCCGTAAATTACATGGATGCCGAACATTATGCATCTGTTCAGGATTATATTGATGAAGTTGAAAGAATGAATCATATTGATGCAGATTCTATTAAAACCGGAAGTACCATTATGCTTCCGTATTATTCGGATTCCTATTTAGAATAGATTATTTTCAGTTATAAAAAATTTTTTCAGTTATAGCTTGGGGAGTATAGCTTAAGTTGAGTGAGTAAACTCTTCGCAAAAGCATAGTTTAACGAATAGATTCGCGCCTGGCTTAATATCAGCTTATTACCATCAAGGCGCACGCATATTAATACAGTTAATCTAATTTCATAAGATCTCTAGAATCCAATATAATCGTGAATGGACCATCATTTGTCAATGAAACTTTCATATCTGCACCAAATAATCCGTGTTCTGTGTGGAATCCGTTTGATGTTAATGATTGAATGATATATTCATATAATTGATTTGCATGATCCGGCTGGCCGGCATTTGTGAATGATGGACGATTTCCTTTTCGGCAATCCGCATAAAGTGTAAATTGGGAAACGATCAGAAATTCACCATTTACATCACTGATAGATTTATTTGTTTTTCCTTCAGAGTCTTCAAAAATTCTTAATTTCATTAATTTATCAATCATTTTATTGGCAATTTCCTTAGTGTCCGAATCACAGACACCTACAAAAACCAATAACCCCTGTTGAATACTGCCGATTATTTTTTTATCCACTTTAACAGATGCATCAAGTACTCGTTGGATTAAAAATTTCATACTGATTTTCCTTTACAAACGTAATAATAAAAAAAACTTGGTTCTTACTTTTTATTTATGTCTGAATTATTTATTCTCTTTTTCATCTTTGTCCTCGTGTGATTCTCCTGTGGCTTCAGCTTCATCTTGGTTTTTATGCAACAATGATGTTAGCTTATCTTTTGCAATAGATGATAAGGAGTCTTCACTGGTACTACTACTGTCCTTTTCGTTTTTCTGTAGAAAGCGGAATAAATGATAACGTCCTTCATCCTGAATATCAGACGCCTTTCTGTTGCTGTCTGGATTCTGAATTTCTGTATATAGGTGGTCTTTTGTAATAAATTCTTTATTATGAATCTCATATACATTTTCGTATTCCGGGGTCTCGATAGGTAAATCTTTTGCCTTCAGCTTGCGGTTGATGAATCGTCTGGTAAATGCATAGATTACAGCAAAAACAGGAACACCGATAAACATTCCCGGAATTCCGTACATTCCACCAAAAAATGTTATTGCAAAAATAACCCAAAAGCCTGAAATGCCGGTTGAATTGCCAAGGATTTTTGGTCCAATCACGTTTCCGTCCAATTGCTGCAAAAACAGAATGAATATAAGGAAATAAACCATTTCTATAGGGTTTATTATCAATAATAAGAATGCACATGGGATTGCTCCCAGCCATGGACCAAAAAAGGGTATGACATTAGTAACACCGACAATAACACTGATCAGAATCGGATAATGTAAATGCAGGATAGTCGTTCCGATGAAGCAAAGTACCCCGATAATGATGGAATCAAAAATTTTTCCGGAAATAAATCCGATAAAAGTTTTATGAATAAACCGGCAATCTTTAATAAGCTGATTTGCATTATGCATTTCAAGCAGGGAATAGCAGATTTTTTTTGCCTGCGCAGCAAATCTTTCTTTATCAAAGAGTAAATATACAGAGATAATCATTCCAATGACAACATTCAAAGTCGTTTTTAATGCTGAGTATACTGTTGTTGACAAAGTGGAAAGAATGGAACCGATATTCTCAACCTGTGTCAAAATAATATTTATTACTTTTTCAGAATCAATGGATTTGATATCAAAAGAGAGCGTATCTTCCAAAAAATTAGAAACATCCTTGTTATCATTGATGAAATTAAGTAACATTGTGTAATATTTATCAAATGTTTCCGGAAATTGCTTAATAATACTGGTGATACTGGTTTCAATTTCAGGAATGATCATTGCGAACAGACCATAAATACACCAAAAAACAATCATATATGCTATGAAAATAGAGATGGCTCTGAACAATTTTTTACGATTTTTAGAGGACTTATTCTTACTGTTCTTACTGACCTTTTTTGAAAGCGGAATCAGAATGCGATATTCGATGGAGTTAATAATAGGAGTTATCAGATAGGCCAGACAGAAGCCAACAATAATGGGAAAACAAATTGAGACAATTTGATTAAAAATAGCCGATATTTTTGTTCCATGAAACAAACAATAATATACAAATATTCCACTTGCGATTACGGCAAATGCTGTGATTCCCCAATAGAGGTATTTTCTGTCTCCATGAAATTTCATATGCTGTTTCCTCGATTCCATTGATTGATATGGTCATTATATCATAGCAAAGCCAAAATTGAAAACATTGTGAATATAAAAATTTTGCGCTATAATGTTTCATGAATATAAATTGAAGGAAAATATGTGTGGGTTATGAAATTGCAACAGGTTATGAGTTACACAAGAAGAGCTTTGGATGATTATCATATGATTGAAAACGGTGATAAAATTGCAGTTGGTATCTCTGGTGGGAAGGATTCGTTAGCACTATTGCACGCGCTATCCGGAATACGAAGATTTTATCCAAAATCATTTGAATTATACGCTGTCACGGTTGATTTGGGATTTGGAATACAGGATTTCAGTAAAATAGAAAATATGTGCAATGAATTGCATGTGCCATATATAAAAGTGGCAACAGATATCGGCAATATTGTTTTTAAAGAACGTAAAGAGGCTAATCCGTGTGCGTTATGTGCAAAAATGCGTAAGGGAGCTTTAAATAATAAAATGAAAGAACTAGGCTGTAATAAGGTGGCATATGCACACCATAAAGACGATATTGTTGTCACTATGCTGATGTCGATGATTTTTGAGGGACGTTTTCATACCTTCTCACCGGTAACGTACCTGGACCGTATGGAAATGACAGTGATTCGTCCGTTCATGTATATGAATGAAGCTGATGTTGTTGGTTTTGTCAATAAATATCAGCTTCCGGTAGCAAAAAGCGCCTGCCCGGCAGACGGATATACAAAACGAAAGTATGTAGAAGATCTTTTAAAACAATTAAACAGAGAAAATCCAGGAGTAAAAGACCGGATGTTTACGGCAATTGAAAATACATTATTTAAGCCCTATAGGAATGAGGATTAACCGTTATGGAACGCAATACAAATTATCATGATGAAGTGAACAAAAAAAACATCATACATTTAAGAGAACTGCTGGATACTCTTCCGCCCTTTACAAATAAATTTTTTCATGGAATTGAAGAAAGAACCGCTACACGTACCAGAGTGGCATATGCCTATGATCTACGCGTATTTTTCGAATGGCTTCATGATGAGAAAAAGGCTTTTTCAGATATGGATATTACAGAATACCCCATTAACACACTGGATCGTATTACCAGAGAGGATATTCAGGACTATCTTTCTTATTGCACTTACTACATAAAGGATGGCAAAGAATATACCAATGACGAACGAGGAAAAGCAAGAAAGCTGGCAACCTTGAAAAGTTTCTATAATTTCTATTTTCAAAATGAGTTGATTACGACCAATCCTGCATCTTTGGTGCCTATGCCAAAACTACATGAAAAAGAAATTATTCGATTAGATGTGGATGAAGTCGCAACTCTTTTGGATCAGGTTGAAGATGGTGAAAAATTATCGAAAAAGGAATTGCAATATCATGAGAAGACGAAAGTCCGTGATCTTGCCATTATGACACTTCTTTTAGGGACAGGTATTCGTGTTTCCGAATTTGTGGGTTTAAATATCAATGATATTGATTATAAGAATAACCGCATAAAAGTACGCAGAAAAGGCGGATATGAAGCATACGTGTATTTTGGCGATGAAGTACATGAAGCGCTTTTGGCTTATCATGAACAACGTAAACATATCATACCGGCATCCGGTCATGAAGAAGCTATGTTCCTATCCATTCAGAATCGAAGGATTACAACACGTGCAGTTGAAAATCTGGTAAAAAAATATGCGTCCCGTGTTACAACTATGAAGAAAATAACACCGCATAAATTACGAAGTACCTATGGTACGAATTTATACAGGGAATCAGGCGATATTTATCTGGTTGCAGATGTTCTTGGACATAAAGATGTAAATACAACAAGAAAGCACTATGCTGCAATAGATGAAGAACGCGGCAGACGTGCAAGTCAGATGATACATCTTCGTAAAGATTAGTTATCCTTAAAATTTTTTTCGTTTAGGCAGAATTGATATGCGGCAAGCTGACTACGACTGCTGAAGGCTTCTGTTTTCAACATGGATTCTAATTCTTCCGGAGAATAAAAGGCTGCCTGAATTTCTTCGTTTGCCGAAAAATATTTGTCTGAAATCTCCCCTTCTGCTTCAAGGTAGACAATATTGGTCATAATATCCGATATTGCTACCGCCGAATAAGATGCTGGAAGAATTTTGTATATTTGCCTGATGTGCAGACCGGTTTCTTCATACAATTCTCTTTGCGCACAGGCTTCTATGGATTCTCCCGGAAGAAGCATGCCTGCACATAGATTATATACGGAACGGTTAATTGCCATGCGGAATTCCTTTAACAGTAACAATTTATGGTTCATGGTCACAATCATGGAGATGCCGCTTGATTTTGTGCCCAGTTCAGAAGGGTCGCAAATATTTCGTCTGCTTACAATTTCATAGTGTTTTTCTTTTCCAACGCGGTTTTCATAGATCAGCTCATATCGCTGAAGATATTTACCGCCATCCATTTTATTCAGTTGAACCAGTTTCATGGTATTGCTCCCTCAATGTTTTATTGATCTTTTTTCGTGTGATTTCAACCAGCCCCAATGGGGTCATATCAATGACTGATGTTTGAATCGGATCAGGTGCCACATAGTTTCTTAATGCTTTTAGCAATTCCTGATTATGGGATTCCTCTTTCATGTTGATAAAATCAATCAGGATCATGCCGGAAAGGTTTCGGATACGCATTTGCCTTGCAATTTCTTTCGCCGCTTCCAGGTTGACCTCAAAAACGGTTTGCTCTTTTTCTTTTTTTACAATACATTTTCCCGTATTTACATCAATAGCCGTCAGACTTTCTGTCGGCTCAATGACCAGATATCCACCACATTTTAACCATACATTTTTTGAAAAAGCTTCCTCTATTTTTTCACCAAGCTTATAGAAATTCAGCAGTGACATACTGTGATTCTCAAAAAAAGAAAGTTTTTGCTGATCTTCCGGCGTATTGTTTCTGATATAAGCTTCTAAAATGGGGTAGATATCTTTATTATCAGTAATGATCCGCTGATAATCATAGATATAAGTATTCTGCAGTCTTTCAATATATCCGGGTGCAGGACGATATAAAACACTATAAGCGGTACGTGAACCGGCATATTGGATAATGTGATTCATTTTTTCAGACAAAGAATTTAATTCTTTTACCAGTGCATCGGTATTTTCAAGCTGCAACGCATTGGTACGTAAAATAATACCAAATGGATAATGATTGCAGGAGTCAGTAATCATTTCTCTGATATGTTTTGACTGCTTCTGGCTGGCTTTTTTTGAAATGCGGATCTGTTTATCGGCACAATGAACCACACTATATTTCCCCGAGATACTTAAATCCATGGATAACACAGGTTCTTTTGTTTTTACAGCATCTTTTATGATCTGAACCGGAATCAGTTCACCGGATGCAGGAATTTTTCCAACAATTTCACTATATGGTAAAAAACCACGTTTTCCCGGTGTTAATTCAACAAAAACTGCTTCTATATTTTCCAATTTATTAAGTACTTTACCTAATAATATTGTTCCGGTTGTAAGCTCCTTCTGTTCTTTTTCGCAAAAGGAAATCTGAATTAATTGATTGTTTTTGCAAAGAGCAGAAACAATCCGCCCTTGATACGTTGTTATATAATAATCTCCACTCATTATGCTGCGATCCCTCTGTTGCAAATAAGATGTATTACTATTAAATATAATGCCATTTATTCTTTCAGATAGCCTGTCCTATACTGTCAAGCGGTTTTAAGGTACCATCTTCATCACGAAGATAGGTTTCTGTCCGATGAATGCAGAAATCGAAATCTCCGGGAATCTCATCGTATTCACGATAAAGCGCTTCCATAACCATAATGGGCTTTATATTTCCGGCAGAGCTTGCATCCACCAGCAAAAATATCCTGTTATCATTTGTTAATCCGATTTTATAAACAGATTGTTTCAGGTCAAGAGTAATTTCATTCTTTTGAGTCTTTTTTATATACAACACCTGATCCCTGTCGAGAAAATGTCCGATTGCTTCTGCAATTGAAAATTTTGGCTCATGGCCTTCTCTGAAGCTGATTTCATAACCTGCGGCAGCAACACTGGCCATTGCGTTTTTACACTTTTCAGGAAGTGCTAAAACAGATAGGATCTCAATACCATCTGCCATGGTATCATTCAGACGTTTTTTCATATCTTCGGAAGATGTTACCGAATGGACTTCAAGGTCAAAGTATTCTCCGTCACTCGTGAGACCAACACCCAGCGGTGCCGCAAATGACATAATCTGGTGAGGGGAAAATCCTGTGGAATAAGCAACATCAATTCCAGAACGACGGATTGCTTTCTGAAAATAACGCATAACATCAAGATGGCCAATGAATTTAAGGGCACCATGTTTTGTGAATTTTATCCGTATTTTCATTCTGCAGTCCCCCTTTCCTCAAAACAAATACCACAGCCAAATCTTGCCGCACCACATGCATTACACTGAACTTTACAATTTGGTGTAACACTCTCCTCATGTGCGCGCAGCCATTCTTTTTTCAGAAATTCTTTCGTTACACCGCAATCGATAAAATCCCATGGAAAAACTTCATCCAAAGAACGCTCTCTTGTTGTGTAGAAATCAATATCAATATTGCATTCTTCAAATGCCTTTAGCCATTCCTCATGCTTATAAAATTCGCTCCATGCATCAAAATAACATCCGCGTTTATAGGCATTTAACAATACCTTACCCAGCTTTCTGTCACCACGTGCAAAGACACCTTCCAGAACAGAAACATCTGCTTCATGCCAGTTGTATTTAATACTTCTCTGATTTAATTGTTCGCTGATTGCCTGCCTGGTCTGGTATGCTTTTTCAATATAATCTTCTTTATGATACATGGTGGCCCACTGGAAAGGTGTAAACGGTTTAGGGATAAAGAATGAGGTACTGACAACGATCTGAACTTTTTCGCGTCTTTTTTCCTTGGGTACTGTTTCAAAAAATGCCGCTGCTATTTTATTGGCAAGTTCTGCTATGCCGCGAATATCTTCGTTGGTTTCGGTCGGCAGGCCCAGCATAAAGTATAATTTTACCCTTGTCCATCCGCCCTCAAAGGCCTGAATGGCTCCGTTTAAAATGACCGGTTCGGTCAAACCTTTGTTAATCACATTACGAAGTCTCTGTGTGCCGGCTTCCGGCGCAAATGTCAGGCTGCTCTTTTTAATATCCTGTACTTTGCTCATAACGTCCAGTGAAAAGGCATCAATTCTTAAGGAAGGAAGGGATATATTTACTTTCTTTTCACGACATTCATCAATCAGAAAATTGACAAGTTCCGGGAGTTCTGAATAATCAGAGGAACTCAGTGAACTTAAGGAAATTTCCTCATGTCCGGTATTATCCAGCATTGCTACTGCATATTTCTTCAGCAAATCAACATTACGCTCGCGAACAGGACGATAGAGTTGTCCGGCCTGACAGAAACGGCATCCTCGGATACAGCCACGCTGGATCTCGAGTACAACACGATCCTGCGTACATTTGATAAACGGTACAACCGGCTTTAAGGGATAATAGGTTTCTGACACATCCGTGACAATCTCTTTTAAAATGGTTTTGGGAAGTCCCGGAACCGTTGGCTGCATATCCGCAATGGTTCCATCTTCCTGATATGTTACCACATAGAAGGAAGGTGCGTAGATTCCGGGCAATTTTCCGGCTTCAATTAAAAACTCTTCACGTGTTGCATTTTTTGCACGCATTTCTTTATATAAGTCGAGTAGATTTCGATATTGTGTTTCCCCCTCTCCGATATAAAACAGATCAAAAAAATCTGCAATCGGTTCCGGGTTATAGGTGCACGGACCACCCCCTATTACGATGGGATCATCCCAGGTACGTTCGGCTGCAACAAGTGGGATATTAGATAAATCCAACACCTGAAGAATGTTGGTATAGCACATTTCATATTGTATTGTAATTCCGAGAAAATCAAAATTTTTAATCGGATCCTGTGATTCTAAAGCAAACAGGGGGATATTTTTTTCGCGCAAAATATGATCTGCATCCATCCAAGGTGAATAAACCCTCTCACACCAGGTATCTTCCCATTGGTTAAACATATCATACAAAATCTGAATACCAAGATGAGACATACCGATTTCATACACGTCCGGAAAGCACATGCAGAATCGGATATCCACGCGGTTTTTATCTTTTATAACACTATTGATTTCGTTGCCAATGTATCTTGCAGGCTTCTCAATGGTCAACAGTACTTCTTCCGGTAAAGCTAATTTCCTCATATCTGTATTGTTAACGGTTGTCCGTTTCTCCTTTCATACATGCATTTATCGTTATGCCATATCATTTATGGCTTTACAGATAAAGCTATTCCTTTAAAGTATACGGTACACGAAGCGGAAAATCAAATGCTTTTATGTCGGATGATTCATTGATCAGATCAACTATCTTTTCGGCTGAAACAGCACCGATACTCCAGTTACAAAAATGCATTACCAGATAGACGAAAAACAGTACAATAGCAAACAGCATGCGAATCTTAAAGGAAAAAACAGAAGTATGTTCATCTGATTCTGCTTCCCGGTAAGAATGTGCGCTGTCCAGAATCTCACTTCTCATCCGGATTGCATTTTGATTTTGACTCTCATCTTCTTTCAGCTTCTGAAGCAGCCGAAGTTTTTCTTCCACAGTAACATCCATGGATATCCCTTCTGTTACACCTTTCTTTTTCTATAGATTATGCCCTTTGTTTTTAAATAGAACCCCCTAAAAAAGGACAGGTTCGCAAATAAATGCAAAATCCTGCCCTTCCATATTTTGTTCAGTTATCTTTGATTCAATTATCGATTGGCTAATTCTCTTGTGATTTCTTCCCAGGTAACACCCTTTTCTACCATTAATACCATAACATGGTACAGAAAATCGGAAATCTCATACTTGATTTCATCCGGATTCGGATTTTTAGCCGCAATGATGATTTCTGTTGCCTCTTCACCAACTTTCTTTAGAATTTTATCAATTCCTTTATCAAAAAGATAGTTTGTATAAGAGCCTTCTTTCGGATGTACCTTCCGGTCTTTAATCACATCAAAAACAGAATTAAATACAGTTAGCGGATTTTCGTCGTCATACTCCTTTTTCAATATTTCATTGAAGAAGCAGCTGTAATGACCGGTATGGCAGGCGGCTCCGATCTGTGAAACTTTTGCAAGCAGGGTATCATAATCACAATCTGCGGATAATGCCTTTACGTACTGGTAATGTCCGCTTGTATCACCCTTTACCCATAATTCACTGCGACTTCTGCTATAATACGTCATTTTTCCGGTGCGCAAAGTCATTTCATAAGCTTCTTTCGTCATATATGCAACCATCAGTACTTCTCCTGTTTTGTAGTCCTGGGTTACAACCGGTAGCATGCCATCGGAATTTAATTTAAATTTGCTCCAGGGCATGCAATTTTCATAGGAATTAACCTCAATGCCATTTTCAATACACAGATGTTTTAATGCGTCAATTTCATTTACGTTGTCATTGACGACACTGCCGGTGATTCCGCAAACAGAAAAAATGCCAAGATACTCTAATACTTTGTCAAGAGATACTTCCGGAAGCATTGCAATAAATGGCATATTAACAGACGCAATGCAACTGTTTAAAGCAGTTTCATTGACACAGAGCAATTCACACACATAATCATCTAACAATTTCTGCTCTTTGGAAATGACAGCCGGATCTGAAAATGCTGCCACAATCTTATCTTTTCCAAACTTTTTGGAAACTTCTTCTGTAATGTCAATATTGCCCTGTTTGCTGTAATTAAGGCAGGCTCTGGCACACCCTGCATATAAAAGCTTTTTAACGTCTTCCATACGTTTTACATTACCGGCACCGATAACAGGGACCTGACTTTTTTCACAGATCTGCTTGATGATTCCAAGCGCAGCTTCATGTTCCTCATCTGTATTGGAAAAATCAAATACCAACAGTTCATCAGCATCATGGTCACTATAGTAAGTGGCCAGTGCAACCGGATCTGTACTGATTATCGTGTTATTGTGAAAATGTCTGACAGCCTTCCCATCCTTCAAAAAAATGCAGGGGATAAATAACTTTTTCATTTGTTTGCTCCTTATATTAACGTTCCTTTTGTGCTGAGTACATCCTGTATACGGGAATCATAGGACACAGCCTGGTCAAGTGCTTTTGCAAATGCTTTGAAGATCGCTTCTATCATATGGTGTGCATTATTACCGGACAATAATTTGATATGCAGGTTCATTCCGGCACTGTATGAAATTGCATAGAAGAACTCTCGTACCAATGTTGTTTCAAAATCACCACAACGCTCTTCTTTAAAATCTGCATCCATGCAAAAATAGGGACGACCACATAAGTCAACGGCACAAAGCGCAAGGGCATCATCCATGGGCAGTATAAAAGAACCGTAACGGCAGATGCCGATTTTATCACTGATTGCTTCTCTGATTGCTGTTCCTAACACGATTCCGACATCTTCAACAGTATGATGTCCATCCACCTGAAGATCACCTTTTACAGACAGGTCAAGATCGAAAAATCCATGTTTGGAAAAACCCTCCAGCATATGATCAAAAAATCCGATTCCGGTATGAATCTGATATTGTCCGGTGCCATCCAGATTAAGCTGCATGGAGATATCTGTTTCTTTGGTTGTGCGTTTTACAGTTGCTGTTCTCTGTTTATCCATAAAATACTCCTTTATGATTCAAATCTGACCTTGATTGAATTGGCATGTGCAGTCAGCCCTTCTTTTTCCGCAAACAGTTCGATATCTTTGTGGGCTGCTTCCAATGCTTCACGTGAATAAGAAATTACACTGGATTTTTTTGTAAAATCATCCACACTTAAGGGCGAGAAAAATTTGGCAGTACCATTTGTGGGAAGTACATGGTTTGGTCCGGCGTAGTAGTCACCAAGCGGTTCTGAACTGTATTCCCCTAAGAACATTGCACCTGCATTTCTGATGCGGGTCATAGTGTCAAATGGATTCTTTGTAAGAATCTCCATATGTTCAGAAGCAATATCATTCGCGGCATCAATGGCATCCTGCATGTTTTCTGCAACTAAGATATAGCCATAGTTTTCAAGAGATTTTTCAATGATCTCACGACGGGATAATACCTGTACAAATCCAGCAACCTCGTCGGAAACACGCTCTGCAAGTTCCCTGCTGGTTGTGATAAGGATTGCAGAGGCAAGCTCATCATGCTCTGCCTGTGATAACAAATCTGCAGCGACATAACGTGGATTGGCTGTTTCGTCTGCAATAACCAGAATCTCACTGGGACCGGCGATGGAGTCAATGCTGACATAACCAAACACAGCTTTTTTAGCCAATGCCACAAAAATATTTCCGGGGCCTGTAATCTTATCCACTTTTGGAATACTTTCCGTACCGAATGCCATTGCGGCAATTGCCTGTGCGCCACCGGCCTTGTAAATTTCATTCACACCGCTGATGTCTGCAGCGACAAGGGTTCCGGGATTTACCTTGCCGTCTTTTCCGGGAGGGGTACACATAATGATGCGCTCCACACCGGCAACCTTCGCTGTTACAACATTCATAAGAACGCTGGAAGGATATGCGGCTTTTCCGCCGGGAACATAGACACCGACTGTTGCAAGCGGCAGAATCCGCTGTCCAAGAATACTGCCGTCCGGTTTGGCATCAAACCAGCTGTTACGAACCTGCTTTTTGTGATACTCGCAAATGTTTTGAGCACTTGCGCGCATAACACGGACAAGCTCCGGATCGACCAGGGAATAGGCTTCCTCAATTTCATCCCTTGTAACGCGGATTGTATCATGATCTAATGTACAATGATCAAATTTTTCTGTATATTCAAATAATGCAGTATCTTTTCTTTTTCTGATATCATATACAATGTCTGCGACTGTATCTTCATACTGACCATAGCTTGCAGGACTTCTTTTTAACAAAGATTCCAACAGATTTGCTTTTGTTTCCTGTGTTAATTTTATAATACGCATTTTCAAAGCTCCTTCCCTATGCATCTATCTGTATCAATAAACTTAAGCATTTTCGTGCAGCTTATCACGAAGCTGTGAAATCAGTTTTTTAATCCGTTCGGATTCCATCTGCATGCTTACCTGATTCACAATCATGCGTGCTGATAACGGGCAGATTTCCTCCAATACTTCAAGACCGTTTTCATGAAGGGTACTTCCTGTTTCTACAATATCCACAATGACATCGGACAAACCGACGATCGGACCAAGCTCAACAGAGCCGTTTAATTTGATAATATCCACCGTCTGATGTTTTTGATTATAAAAATAATCCTTGGCAATTAAGGGATATTTGCTGGCAACCCTTATCATTTCATGATGTTTCAATAATTCCTTCGCTGACTTTGGACCGCAAACACACATACGGCACTTTCCAAAGCCAAGATCCAGAACCTCAAATACCCGGCGCTGCTCTTCTAAAATCGTATCGGATCCGACAACACCGATATCAGCCGCACCATATTCTACATAGGTTGGTACATCGGGACCTTTGGCAAGAAAGAAACGTAATTTTAATTCCTCATTTGTAAAGATCAGTTTTCTTGTGTTTTTATCTTTCATCTCTTCACAGGTAATACCGATGCTTTCAAATAATTCCAATGTTTTATTTGCGAGTCTTCCCTTGCCGAGCGCAAAGGTCAGATAACGCTGTTGATTTTCCATATTCATCCTCATTTCCTTAGAATAACTGCGGTAAGCCGAACTTATAATTCTTCCAGTATGTATGGCGTCTGACCGGATTCCCGGATAAAAGCAAGAATCTCTTCCCTGTTATCCGTACCATACGGAATCATACTGACATTTGCACCATCTGCACGCAGTTCATTAGCTTTTGCAATTGCATCCTTCCACTTTTGTCCGCGATATAACAGGGCAAGATTCTGCTTCCCGGGTGCCAGTGTTATTCCGGCTGCTTTTAATGCTGTGGTAAGCGCATCAATTACAACCATGAAGCCGATTGCCGGTGCCTGTTTTCCAAATTTTTCAAGAAGTCTGTCATAACGCCCGCCTTTGACAATCGCATCTCCGACTCCATAAGTATATACTTTAAAAATAATACCTGTATAATAATTATATTTGCTGACCATGCCAAGATCGAAAGATACGTATTTTTCAACACCGTAGGCACATAAAACCTCATATAACTGTTCCAGCCGCGTAATCGCATCCATGGATACAGAATTATAGGCATATTTCTTAGCCTCATTTAAAATCTCAGCCTGTCCGAACAGATCACTGACATGCAACAATGCCTCACGGCAGTTTTCAATCACACTGCTTCGCTCGAGAAGATCCTGTGCACCAAAGAAATTCTTCATTGAGATCAGATCACGAAGTTCCATCTCTGTCTCATCATCCAATCCTGCCTGGGCGCATAAGCCTTTAATATATTCCACTTCTCCGATGCTTACCTGAAAATTTACAAGACCGGTATCAAGAAGTGCCTTAATACACATGGCAATCATTTCTGCATCGGCATGGATACTGTTGTCTCCGATCAGTTCAGCTCCCATTTCCGTAACTTCCTTTAATTTTCCCTGCAGATTGGAAGTGTTGGAGAATGCATTTCCTTTATAGCAGAAACGCACCGGAACATCGGTGTCAATATAGTATTTTGCTGCGCATCTGGCAATGGATGGTGTGAAATCGGGTCTCAGAACCAGCGTATTGCCCTCTTTATCAAAAAATTTGTATAGCTCCTTGGATGGAGTTGTACCGATTTCTTTTCCGAAAACATCAAAAAATTCAAAGGTTGGTGTCTGAATATCCTGATAGCCGTAAGTATGTAATACCTTGTGTATTTCCTGTTCGCAGGCAGTTTTTAACTGAAACTCTGCCCCATAGATATCCCTGACACCTTCCGGTGTATGCACTAATCGTTTACTCATAGGTGATCCTTCCTGATTGCTTTAACATATTAAAGTGTTAGCATGGTAGCAACATAAACTATTGAAAGTATACAGAATCAATCGGATTCTGTCAAGTGCGTTCCTCCAAGTCTTTTTGGAGCATATCAAGGTACGGCACAAGTATTCCATGCTTTTTTGGTAAAAAATACACGGGATTCAGTTCCTCAAAACGAAAGCTTTTTCTTCCGCCCTCATTTGCGCGATCCCAAAAGAACTTCAGATGCTCAAACGGAAGATAATAAAATAAATCCTTTCCGGAGTAGAAAATCAAAAAGAAACTGATTCCGCCCTGTTTTTCAAATTCCTCCATAAAAGCAACCTGATGTTCATGAATATTCTGTAAAGAAAAGGTATCGGCAGCACATTCCTTTGCATCAAAACAGACCGGGATCCCCTGTACGGCACCAATATAATCCACGGTACTTTTTTGTTCAAAATAGGCAAGTGTGATCTGATGCTTATCTTTATCAAACTGCATGGGTGTGATCGGTGTCGGTATCTTCTGGATCAGGGCCAGATGATGCTCTCTGTATTTCTCATTGGTACGATTGATCATGTCCTCAAGTGTGGAGCCTCTAAGACCTCGTGAATTCCAAGTTGCCATAATTTTCTCCTGTGATTTGTCTGAAGTCATCAGGCGGTTCGCTAAACAGTATTTTTCCCTGAATTGCCATACCGGAATCCGGATTTTCAGGAAATACAAGCTTGTAACAGTGTAATAACTGTCGTTTTATATGGTATTTCTGATTAAAATAACGATTCCTATCCGGATTTCCATATTTGGGATCGCCGGCGATCGGATGACTGATCGCGGCCAGATGTGCCCGGATCTGATGGGGCTTTCCTGTCTTTAAAAGTACTTCCAATAAGGTGGTGTCTGAGACTTCATCATACCGGATCGGCCGGTAAAAAGTAGCTATATAGTCGCCCTCGGAGCGTTTATTCCCGTTATTTGCTGCATTAACAGAAGCCATCACGATACGCACCTGATTGGCAGCCTCGTCCTTATACAAATATCCCTCTATTTCCTGCTCTTTTGTAACTTTTCCGCAGACAATCGCAAGATAGTATTTATGTAAGCTTCTGTTTCTGAGAATTTCTGCAAGATAACGAAGCCCTGCCAGTGATTTTCCGCACAAAACCATGCCACTTGTATTCCTGTCAAGGCGGTTTGCAACAGAAGGAGTAAAAAACAACCCGTCCGGAACGGATAGTGTATTTGTGACGGACCATGGTGCTCCCCCGTTCTGCTTTAAATAAGTTAAAAGCCAGTCATTCAGACTGTAATCCTGAGGCGCTGCCTTCTGTGACAACATTCCGGCCGGTTTGTCTGCAACAAGGATATCGGTATCCTCATACAGAATGCGGATATCGGACACGTTTTTGGGAATGACAGAGACGGTTTTGACAGAAATCGGTTCTGTGCTTTTTTTCACATTTCTGAATTTTTCATATGTTTCATCGGAAAAATAAATACAGATCTTATCTCCCGGAACAAGGCGTTCATTTCCTTCTGCTTTTTTTCCGTTTTTTACAATATTCTTTTTTCTGAGCATCTTATATAAAAAAGCTTTTCCGACTCCGGGCATAAGACGCATCAGATACTGATCAAGACGAAGCGCTTTCTCGCCGTTTCCGATTATAAATTCTTTCATGTGCGTCCTTTCATTATTCCATCAACATTCCATCAACATTCCATTCATAAACAGATACCGTCAATGATTGCTATAATGAGATATCTTTCATCAGCTGGATCACATCCGGATTTGCATGCGGTTCGTCCGTCTGCAGCTGATCCAGCCGCGCGATATATTTGGATTCATCTGTAAAGATTTTAACAGTATAATCTTTAAAAGCATTCTGTTCCAGCAAAGACATAATATGCTTTTCGGCAAGTTCCGGCTTGCATTTCGGGTTTGAGGTGATACCGCAAATATTTTTTCCGTCAATTACCAGGCTGTCAATCTGATAAGTACGCTCATAGGCAGTCATTTGCAGATCAAACAGACAGGTCAGATGCCCGATATGTGGTTCTATTTTTTTGTATAATTTTTCCGGACATGCCTTTGCTTTAAAAAACATAATCATATTTACCAGGCTTTTGCTTGCCGGAAGACATCCTAAGACTGCGACAACAGTCAGAAGATTTTTTTTTGAACCGGTTGTGTACCAGCCGATCAAAAAAAGTGCCAATGAGATTGCAAAGCAGAAAACCGTATATAGGGCAGCCTTTTTTTTTCCGTTTCGAATATAACCATAGTCACCTTTTTTTGTACGCATGAATTATTCCCCCTGTGCTATTTTTAAAAAGCGCATGATAAGCAAGATGAATCTGTCCGGTACAACACAGGTAATTCCATAAAATAACTTCATTGGAATTCCGCATATGGATATCCGCTTTTTTAAGTAACTGTCTTTTAGAGCGCGCTCTACTACCCGCTCCGGTGTTTCCATTACATATTTCTTGATTGCCAGTGTTGTACCGTGTACTTCTGCTTTATCAAAAAATGCGGTACTGACCGGGCCGGGACAAACGCTTGTTACATAAATATGCCGGTCGCGGAGTTCCTCTGCCAATGCTTTGGAAAAAGAGAATACATATGCTTTGGTTGCAGCATATACGGCAAAATCCGGCTGAGGTACAAAGGCTGCGCTGGACGCAAACTGGATAATTCTGGCATTTCTGCATAAATAAGGCAGACAGAGCTTTGTCATTCTGGTAAGTCCGGTGCAATTGCATTCAATCATTCCAATCTGTTCATCCATGGGAATATCCGATACAGCACCCATATATCCGAAGCCGGCACAATTGATCAGAAAACGGATCTGAGGTTTTGCAAGCTCTAAAAGCTGGGAAAAAGTTTCGAAGCTGTCCGGATCAGTCAGATCCATTGGAATAATTCTAGCATTATTTCGAATACGGCCTTTTAATTCTTTCAGCTTCTTTGTATTTCTGGCGATCAGCCACACTTCATCCGTTCTTTGTAAGATTCTGTCTAACTGCATGGTCATTTCATATCCCATGCCGCTGCTTGCACCTGTAATAATTGCGATTTTCATAGTCCGTCCTCTCTTATTTCTTTTTATGAATATTACGAATTGTTTTTTTCTTTCTATGCTCCTGACTGCTTTTGGGTGTTATGCCTGCAGCTGATTTTTCATGTGTTTTTATCCGTTCGGCAGACCTTGCAATTTTTTCCTGTCCGGATGCTTTCTGCTGTCTTGGACGAATCAGGCATCTTTTATCATAACCGATGAGATCCTCCCGGCCTGCTTTTATCAATGCTTCTTTTACCAGATCATAGTTTTTGGGATTCCTGTACTGGATCAAAGCACGCTGCATTGCCTTTTCATGTGGATTTTTACATACAAATACAGCTTTTCCGTCACGAGGATCCAGTTCCGTATAATACATAACAGTCGATAATGTCGACGGTGTCGGGTAAAAGTCCTGCACCTGTTCCGGCATATAGCCAAGATCTCGCAGGTACTCGGCAAGCTCAACGGCTTCTTTTAGTGTCGATCCCGGATGCGATGACATCAGATACGGCACAAGGAACTGCTTTTTCCCGAGTTTTTCATTGATCTGAAAATATTTTTTCCGAAAACGTTCATAAACAGCATTTTCCGGCTTGCCCATTTTCTGTAATACAGCATCGGAAATATGTTCAGGTGCAACCTTTAGCTGTCCGCTGATATGATATTCCACCAATTCCCTGAAAAAGGTATCATCAGGATCCGCCAATAAATAATCAAATCGGATACCGGATCTGATAAACACTTTTTTCACACCCGGGAGCTTTCGTAACTTTTGCAGCAGTGACAGATAATCCCGGTGATCCACTTTCAGATTAGGACAGGGCTTCGGAAACAGACATTGTCTGTTTTTGCATACCCCCATGGTCATTTGTTTTTCACAGGAAGGTGCCCTGAAATTGGCTGTCGGACCGCCTACATCATGAATATACCCTTTAAAATCCGGATGTTTTATAATTTCTTTTGCTTCGGTAATCAAAGACTCATGGGACCTTACCTGTATGGTGCGCCCCTGATGAAAGGTCAGCGCGCAAAAGCTGCAGCCACCGAAACAGCCACGATTACTTGTCAGAGAAAACTGGATCTCGGAAATCGCCGGTATGCCCCCGTCCTTTTCATAGACCGGATGATAAGTCCGCATATAAGGGAGCGCATAAACATCATCCATCTCCTGCGTTGATAAGGGCTTTTGAGGCGGATTCTGTACGATAAAAACATGATTTGGATAAGGCTCTACCAAAGTCTTTCCGTTATAGGCATCCGTATTCTCGTATTGTATCTGAAAGCTTTTGGCGTATTCTCTTTTATCCTCTTTCATTGTGTCATAGGAAGGAAGTATCACCGGCTCGTATAAGCTTTCTATATTGTTTGTTTTATATACAGTGCCATCAATAAATGTGATATCGGAAACTGCCAGACCACTGTTTAATGCATCTGCGATCTCTACAATGGATCTTTCTCCCATTCCATAGGATATCAGGTCTGCCTGGGAATCTAATAATACGGATCTTTTAAAAGAGTCCGACCAATAATCATAATGAGCCATTCTGCGAAGACTTGCTTCTATTCCGCCTATGATAATCGGTTTCTTTTTATAGGTTTTACGGATCAGATTGCCGTAAACGGCAACTGCATGATCCGGTCTTAAATATGGTTTTCCACCCGGAGAATAAGCATCCGTTTCCCGGTGCTTCTTTGAAACATAATAATGATTGACCATGGAATCCATATTTCCGGCAGAGACCAAAAAAGCAAGCCTCGGCTCTCCGAGTATCGTTATGCTAGTATCATCTTTCCAGTCCGGTTGTGCGATGATCCCGACGGTATAGCCATGTGCCTGCAGTACACGGCTGATGATTGCCACGCCAAAAGAAGGATGATCCACATAGGCATCTCCTAAAATATACACAAAATCAAGCTGCGCAATATGTAACGCATTCATATCTTCTCTGGAAATTGGTAAAAATCCGTGAGTTGTCATAATTGTCCTCTTTCGTCATCTGTAAGCAAACGGTATTCACCCGGTTTTAAACTTGTGTCTAAAACAATGGTTCCGATCTGTGTGCGTTTTAGTTGAAATACCTCATGCCTGTTCGCATGAAACATACGCTTTACCTGATGATATCTTCCTTCTGTTATCATAATCTGTACATGGCTTGCAATAATTTGATTAGGCGTATTCTTTGGAAGCTTCCTTTTTTCTTCCCAGGACAGGATATACTGGGGATTTTCTTCCATAACCGTCACTTTAGCCGGCAGACACGGCGTTTTATCACCGATATCCGTTCCTGCCTGTAGGTCGTCTATTTCACTCTGTGTCAGTTTTCCCGTGATCCATACTTCATATGTTTTTGAAACATGTTTTTGGGGGCTCGTCAGATCATGACAGAGCTTTCCGTCATTGGTTAAAAGTAACAGTCCCTCACTATCCTTGTCAAGCCGGCCTATTGGGAAAAAGCCGGAAGCATCTCGTTCTTTCAGCAATGATATTACGGTCGTATCTTTATCATCTGTTACCGCACAGACAACATTCGTCGGCTTATTCATCATATAACAGCGAAGCGGCAGATAATCAACAATTTCTCCGCATACGGTCAACTTCATTGTTTCCGGATCAATTTTCACTGCCGGATCTTTGCATACCACATCATCGATTCGGATCAGTCCTTTTTTACAAAGAATCCTGCATTCATTTCTGCTTGCGATATTTTGTTCTGTCATAAATCGATCCAGTCGAATCATAATCCATCCTCTATATCCATACATAATAATAACAGTTCTTTTGGGTGCTATTATGCTGAATCGGATATTTCTTGTATTCTTTGTTCTGTTATCTGCTCTGCTCCTGGTAAGCAGCGCCAATGCTTTCATTCTTGCAGAATTGGGATTAAATCTTTGGCTTGAGCGCATGATACCAACACTGCTCCCATTTATGATCCTCTCATCTGTTATGACGGGACTGGATCTTCAAAAAGCTTTCTGCTATCCTTTTCAGAAGGTTCTGAGACACCTTTTTTCATTATCCGAAAATGAAATCTATTGTATCATAATCGGTTTTTTGTGTGGTTTTCCAATGGGGGCTTTTTGCAGTGCAGAACTGTGCTGCAGTGGAAAGATCACAAAAAGCTCTGCACAGACACTTGTTGCATTCTGTAACAACATCGGTCCTATTTATTTTTTCAATTTTGCACTTGGTATGATCGGTTTTCATACCCTGACTCCCGGCATGTATTTTTGCCTTTTTTTTGGCATGTATGGCATTCCACTTTTATATGGTGGCTTCTCCATGTATCATTTACATTGCAAAAAACATAAGCAAACACCATCCGTTGTTTCTCCGGGATGCCCCCGGAAACAATCTCATGAACCAGTAACGCTTTTTGAAGCCGTAGATCATGCAATCAGCCGATCAGGAACATCCGCTTTAAGGCTATGTGGGTATATGGTCTTATTTAATGTTCTGATGCTTCCGTTCTACCAGTTTGGAAAAAACCAGGATCTCATTCGGGTTCTGCATTGCTTTATGGAAATCTCCGGTGGGCTGCAAATGATGCAAAAATGTCTGCCGGCAAAGATTTGTTTCAGATTAGGTCACTCTTTGATTCCGGTGTTTCAGACTGTTATGCTGACAGCGTTGAGCTTTGGCGGACTATCCTGTATAGGACAGACATCTGTATTTTTGCAGGAAGCCGGATTATCCGTATCATCCTATGTGAAGAGCCGTATCTATATTGCGATACTGGCATTTTTCTATTATGTTTTTTGCTTCAGTTTTGGTTTTTTATCGTTATGAGACTGTAAAAAAGCCGTTACCATACGGTACGGCTTTTATTGATTTCTTAATTTTCAGCTTCTGCATGTGTGTCTGCGTGATCTTGCTGTGCGGTGTCCATATCTGACATTTCTTCTTCCATTTCTGAGACCGGATACAACTGCGCACGATTTGACTTGATCAGTTCATTATACTGTCCGAGTGACTGTAATAAGCTTTCATAATTAGCGGATGCTTCATTCATGGCATGTGTCAGGATTTCTTCCATACTGCCAAGTGCATCATCCGTATATTGCACTGCCTGTGCTTTAAATGTATTGGCTTGTACGGTGGCGGTATCCAATATTTCCTGCGCCTGCTTCGTTGCAAGAGTCACAATCTCATTTGCTTTTGCATATGCCTGCTGCATAATCTCATGCTCGTTGACAAGCTCATTTGTATGAATGGTTGCCTCATTGATCAGTGCTTCAGCTTTTTCTCTGGCATCATTTAAGATTGCTTCTTTATTGCTGATGATCTTCTGGTAGCGTCTGATCTCATCAGGTGTCCGTGCTTTTAATTCACGAAGTAATTCTTCAATTTCTTCCTTGTTTACCATGATAACCGTACTGGATAACGGTTTGTACTTACAGGAATCAATATAATCTTCAATTTCTTCGATCAACTGTTCAATTTTACTGCTCATACCCTTTTACTCCAATCTGCATTCATCCATACATTTCGTCCAGACATCTGTCTGAATCAGAACCGTTCCCGACTGCTCTTATATTTCTCATGTATCATATCTGCAACAAAAGGCGGGACACATTGTGAAATATCACCGCCAAAATAAGCAACTTCCTTTACTGTGGAGGAACTTAAGTAGGCGTATTCCAGACTTGTCGTTAAAAACATCGTGTCCAGTTCACCGTTTGAAAATTTACGGTTTGTCTGTGCGATCTGCAGCTCATATTCGAAGTCTGTAATCGCACGTAACCCTCTGATTGCTACATGAACATTTTTTTCCTTGGCATAATCAATCAAAAGACCGCTGAAAGAATCAATCCTAACATTTGGCAGATCCTTTGTCGCTTCTGCCAACATTTTAACACGTTCTTCAACAGAAAACAATGGAGTCTTGGCTTTATTATTGAGGACGCTGACTGTTAATTCATCGAAAACCATTGCTGCCCGTCTGATAATATCAAGATGTCCGTATGTTACCGGATCAAAACTGCCCGGATAGATAGCTGATTTCATACATTGCCTCTTTTTCTTATAAATATATGTTTGTTGGTTTTATATGTTTTTTCCTTGATTACATCATATCCCATAGAATCCAGATAGGAAAAGTCGGTATCCAGAGAAGCTTCTACGATGATCAGTGTTTCTTCATCCGCAATTTTATTATTTCTGGACAATACGGATAATACCTGTTTTTCATACTCCATATGATACGGAGGATCCATATATATGATATCCGCATGTTCGCGGATTGTACTGCTTAACGCGAAGAAAACGTCCTGTTTCAAGTAAACTGCTTCTTCTGTAAATCTTGTGGTTCGAAGATTTGTCTGAATACATTTTTCACATAACTTGCTCTGATCAACCAGATATGCCCTTTTGGCTCCCCGGCTCAATGCTTCAATGCCGATTCCGCCGCTTCCCGCAAACAAATCCACAAATACGCTTCCGGGGACATCGTTTTGGATTACATTAAACAAAGTTTCTTTTATTCTATCCTGTGTCGGACGTGTGTCAAGTCCTTCCGGTGTAATCAGTTTTAAACTTCTTCTGCTTCCAGCTATTACTCTCATACTCTTACTTTTACACCTTTCCCATCTCTGGAACCCAATTTGATCTTATTTAACTCCAATGCCTTCTCTTTATATTCAATTATCTGTTCTTGTGCATTACGTGTATAATATACATTCTCCAGATAATCTTTTACACCAAGTTTCATTCCGCGTACACCGACTGCACTCTTCTTTTTCTCCGGAATCTCTTCCAAGGCAAAACGCAGGAAATACCCTTCATGGGACTGCAGCACAATATTTCTCTGGTCAACAAGCGGAGTAACACTCAGCAGCAGATCTCCATCATTCAGCTTGGTTGCGGCAACTGTTTTCTTTGCAACATCAAACTCGCCGCCACTGACAATTTTCATCATGGACTGTTTTGTAACAAATACCATCCGATATAAATTAAGATCCGACTGTCCTGTTACACAAACAATATTTTCTCTGGCAGAATCATAATTGCTTACATTATCAATCGGTGTTCCTTTATCACGGAATTTTCCAAACGGAAGATCCGATATTTTTACAGTGTGAAGCTGACCGATGTCCGTAAAAAGGCATACTTTTCCGGTATTTTTGCAAAGAATCACATATTTGTTTTCATTTATAACAGCTTCTTTGTTGCGCTCATAAGCAGCCGTATCAATTGTTTTGCAATATCCAAATCGATCCATCAGGAAATAAACATCCATTTCCTCAATCTTTTTCTCGACCAGAATTACTTCAGCAGCATTTTCAATGGCGGTCTTACGCGGGACAGCATATTCCTTTTTGATCTGATCCAGCTCATTCATAATAACCTGTGCCATTGCATCTTTTCTTGCTAGAATATCTTCATACCGGTAAATATTTGTGACCGTTTCATCATGCTCTTTTAACAGCGCATCAATCTCAAGTCCGATCAGTTTGTACAAACGCATTTCAAGGATTGCGTTTGCCTGCGGTTCTGTAAATTGAAGCTGTTCAGCCATAATACGGGATTCCTTGAATTTAAATTTGATACCGTCCGTTTTTCCCTCTACAAGACAAGCCTTTGCCATTGCGCGGTCCTTGGATCCGCGAAGAATTTCAATAATCAGATCGATCACATTGCATGCCTTGATCAATCCCTCCTGAATCTCTTTACGCTCTAACTCTTTTGCAAGAAGATTTTTGTATTTTCTGGTATTCACCTCATACTGGAAGTCCACACAATGCTTTAAAATTGCCTTTAGTCCCATTGTCTCCGGTTTTCCGCCGGCAATCGCAAGCATATTCACACCGAACGTATCTTCCAGTCTTGTCTTTTTTAACAGCAGATTTTTAAAATGTTCTACATCCGCATCGCGGCGAAGCTCTATGACGATCCGGATCCCTTCTTTAGAGGACTGATTTGTAATATCAACAATATCGTTTGTTTTTTTCGTTTCTGCAAGTGCAGCAACATCCTGCAGGAATTTCGTGATATTTGCACCAATCATTGTATACGGGATCTCTGAAATCACAATATTGGTCTTTCCGCCCTTTGCCTTCTCAACATCAATCTTTCCACGAATCCTGATTTTTCCAACACCGGTTTCATAGATCTCAAGCAATTCATCCTGATTGCATACCATACCGCCTGTTGGAAAATCCGGTCCCTTTATGTAGCTCATCAGCTCTCTGGTCGTAATGTTTTCATCCAGCATATAAGCCTTGGTGGCATCAATTACTTCACCAAGATTATGCGGCGGAATGCTGGTGGCCATACCAACTGCAATACCTTCTGCACCATTAATCAGGATATTGGGTATCTTTACAGGTAAAACCAAAGGTTCTTTTTCTGTTTCATCAAAATTGGGACCAAAATCAACAACATCCTTATCCAGATCCGATAAGAAAGCTTCCTGTGTGACTTTTTGCAGGCGGGCCTCAGTATATCGCATTGCTGCGGCACCATCACCTTCGATATTGCCAAAGTTGCCGTGTCCGTCTACAAGCGGTACCCCTTTTTTGAAATCCTGCGACATCACAACCAGCGCATCGTAGATGGAGCTGTCGCCGTGCGGATGATATTTACCCATCGTATCGCCTACGATACGCGCACTTTTACGGTACGGTCTGTCATAACGGATACCCAGCTCATACATATCGTAAAGAGTTCTTCGCTGTACCGGCTTCAGGCCATCTCTGACATCCGGAAGTGCTCTTGCAATAATAACGCTCATTGCATAATCAATATAGGATTTCTGCATGATATCCGAATATTCCGTTTTTAATATTCTATCACTCACTGCCATTTCATTTTCTCTCCTTGGATCTGCCAAAGCAATCATGCATTTTGCCAATCATTATATACCGGCAAAAAATTATACATCCAGTTCCGCATCCGCTGCATGGTCATAAATAAACGCTTTTCTGGGTGGTACATCATTTCCCATTAAAAGCTCGGTCATTTCCGAAGCCATTCTGGCATCTTCAATTTCAACCAGCTTCAGCATCCTTTTCTCCGGATCCAGCGTGGTTTCCCACAACTGCTCCGCATCCATTTCACCAAGACCTTTATATCGTTGCAGAGTAAACGGACCTTTATGTGATTTCCTGTATTTTTCCAATGCCTTATCATCATACAGATATTCTTCCTGTCCTTTGCTCGGCATTGCCTTATATAGAGGCGGCATGGCAATATACACATGCCCTTCAAAGATCAGATCCGGCATAAAACGGTAAAACAGCGTCAGAAGCAGGGTGCTGATATGTGCACCATCCACATCGGCATCTGCCATGATAATGATCTTATCATAACGTAACTTCCGGATATCAAAATCATTTCCGTACCCTTCCGAAAAGCCACAGCCAAATGCGTTGATCATGGTTTTGATCTCGGCATTTGCAAGGATTTTATCAATACTTGCCTTTTCTACATTCAGAATTTTTCCACGTATCGGCAGGATTGCCTGATACATGCGGTTTCTGGCTGTTTTTGCAGAACCTCCTGCAGAATCACCTTCTACAATAAATATTTCGCACTTTTCGGGGTCTCTGCTCTCGCAATTTGCAAGTTTTCCGTTAGAATCAAAAGAATATTTTTGCTTTACCAGCATGTTTGTCTTGGCTTTTTCTTCTGATTTGCGGATTTTTGCTGCTTTTTCTGCACAGGAAATTACATTTTTGAGCGTTTCGATATTCTTATCAAAATAACGCACAATTTCATCACCGGTCACCTTGCTGACAGCCTTCGCGGCATCCTGATTATCCAGCTTTGTTTTGGTTTGACCTTCAAATCTGGGATCCGGATGCTTAATCGAAACAACAGCTGTCATTCCGTTACGGACATCGGCACCGGTAAAATTAATATCTTTTTCTTTTAAAATACCAAGCTGTCTGGCATATGTATTGATCACGTTGGTGAACATGGTCTTGAAACCTGTAATATGCGTGCCACCCTCTGCATTGTAGATATTATTACAGAATCCAAGTACGTTTTCATGAAACTCATTCACAAACTGAAACGCAACTTCAACTGTTATGCCGTCGCTTTCGCCCTTAAAGTATACGACATCATGTACGGTTTCCTTTGACTGGTTCATGTCCTTGATAAAACCAATAATTCCCTCCGGTTCATGGAATTCAATATGCTCATCCACACCATCCCTTTTATCTTCGAATATGATTGTCAGCTGTGGATTCAGATATGCGGTTTCATGAAGTCTGGACTTCACTTCATCAGCTTTAAAGCGTGTTTTGTCAAAAATAGTATCATCCGGAAGAAAGGTAACACATGTTCCCGTTTCTTTCGTCTTTCCTATAACCGGCAGTAATCCGTTTTCCAATTCAATTACCGGTTTACCACGTTCATAGCGGTCTTCATAGATGTGTCCGTTCTGCCTGATTGTTACTGTCAGATACGCAGACAGTGCATTTACAACCGAGGAGCCCACGCCGTGGAGTCCGCCGCTTGTCTTATATACAGAATCATCAAATTTTCCACCGGCATGCAGCGTTGTAAATACAAGACGTTCTGCACTCATGCCCTTTTCATGCATACCGACCGGTATTCCACGTCCGTTATCCGCTACAGTTGCAGATCCGTCTGCATTCAAAGTCACTCTGATCTCATCGCAGAATCCAGCCAGATGCTCGTCAACAGAGTTGTCCACAATTTCATAGATCAAATGATTCAACCCTTTTGTGGAAACGCTGCCTATATACATTCCGGGTCTTACCCGTACAGCCTCAAGCCCTTCCAGCACTGTAATGCTGGAGGCATCATACTTTACTTCCTTTGCCATAATTTCCCCTTATTTCAGTTCACTATGTTCCGATATATGTATCGCATTCATCATCTTTCTAATTTTCTGCAGCATGCGACAGCCAGTGCGCCCGGACCGATATGGCAGGCCACACTTAAGGATAAAGGATCGATATATACGTCTCCGTATCCGGGCAATGCTTCGGTAAGCTCGTGGGCAAGAATCTCTGCCGCTTCCCTGTTCTCGGTATGTGCAATCTGCAGATGGATTTCCCCATCATTGTTTACACCGCCAAAACGCGTCTCAATATCATTTTTTAATGCATTGATCATGATGGATTTTGCCTGCGTTATCGTTCGCGCTTTTGCATAGGCATCCAGTTTTTCACCCTGAATCGTCAATACAGGTTTCAGACGCAGAATCGTTCCGAGTGCTGCTGCTGCGGGAGTGATGCGCCCGCCCTTTTTCAGATAATACAATGTATCAAGCATAATATAGATACTGCTGTTGAACTTATCATTTTCCAAGACTTCACGAATTTCTTTTGCCGATAACCCTTCTTTTGCAAGCATCATTGCATCCAGCACGGATTGCCGCTGCGTTACGGAAATACGCTGATTATTTACAACTTCCACTCTTCCTTCGTATTCCCTTGACAACATGATTGCTGTTTCACAGGAACCGCTGAGTCCGCTGGACATCGGAATATGGACAATTTCATCAAAGTCTTTTAGCAGATCATTCCATAGATTTAAAATACTGCCGGGTGAAGGCTGGGAGGTAACAATATCCACACCATTCGCAAGGTGTGCATAAAATTCTTCTCTTGTCAGAGAGATTTCCTCATAAAAAGTCTTGCCGTCAATCATAAAAGGCATTGGAAGAACAAATATACCAAGATTTCTTGCCTGTCCCGGTGTTATACCACTGTTACTGTCTGTGACAATTGCAACTGTACGCAAATAAATTACCTCCAAAATAGTTTTTCACAAATATTTATTTTATCGTTAGATAGACCTAAAGTCAACCATTGCATTTTCACGCGTTTCCATATCTTTCAACACCGGCTCCAGTAATTCCGGTGTCGTCAAAAGATAATCTCTGCACTCTGAAGCAAGTTTTAAAATATCACTGTCCTGATAGATGTCTCCGATCTTAAATTCCAGCGTGCCGCTTTGACGGATACCGAAAATATCGCCCGGCCCCCTGAGTTTCATATCTTCATTGGCAATTACGAAGCCATCATTGGAATCCAGCAAAACCTGCAGCCTTTTCTTTGCAGTATCGGACTGTGCATCTGATATAAAAATACAGTAAGACTGATAAGTACCTCTGCCTACGCGTCCACGAAGCTGATGCAGCCCTGCAAGCCCGAAGCGTTCTGCATTCTCAATCATAATGACTGTTGCATTCGGAACATCAACGCCAACTTCAACAACTGTGGTAGATACTAAAATATCAATATCGTGAGCTGAAAAAGCATCCATAATTTTATTTATTTCTGTATTTTTCATTTTTCCGTGCAAAAATGAAACACGAATTTCCTCCGGCAGGCCGGCACGTAATTTTTCTGTATAAGCAACCACATTTTCCAGTTCTTCCATAACACCATCTTCAGCCATGGGACAGATAATATATGCCTGACGTCCCTCTCTGATTCGTTTGATCATGAAGGAGACTGCTTCGCCTCTTTTTTCACTCGGAAGAATACAGCTTTTGACAGGAAGGCGGTCCTTCGGGTATTCATCAATGACAGACACGCTCAGATCCCCGAACAATATGATTGCAAGTGTCCTTGGAATCGGTGTTGCGCTCATAACAAGGATGTGCGGATAACAGCCTTTTTTTGCCAATGTTTCTCTTTGCTTTACGCCAAAACGATGTTGTTCATCCGTAACGACTAATGCAAGGTTATGGTATTGGACTTTATCCTGGATCAATGCCTGTGTACCAATAATCAGGTTCGCTTCGCCGCTTTCCATTGCTTCACAGGAAAGTCTTCTTTCTTTTGCGCTCAGGCTTCCAGTTAACAGCACCGGCCGGAAAGGTAACCCGTATTTCACAGTCATCTCATGAATGGTTTGAAAATGTTGTCTTGCCAGCACTTCCGTCGGAGCCATCAATACCCCCTGATATCCGTTTGCTGCAGTCATAAGCAGTGCCAGTACTGCAACAATTGTTTTACCGCTTCCGACATCTCCCTGAACCAGACGATTCATGGAATAATCTCCCTGCAGATCGGCTTCAATTTGCTTCCATACTTTATGCTGGGCGGTTGTCAGCTGAAACGGCAGTGCTTCGATAAATCGTCCTGTCTCAGCAACTTGGATCATCGGATATGGATTTTTTATCCGCTTCTCATCACAAGATCCCCTCGCGGTCTGTAACAGGAAGCAGAGAAACTCCTCAAATACAAATCGTTTTCTGGCATTCAGGTATTGTTCTTTATTTTGTGGAAAATGAATTCCGTAAAACGCATCAGCACGCTCTGTCAGATGGTATCTTATGCGCAAATCTTCCGAAAGAGGGTCCACATGTAATTCATCGCATTCCATGATTTTACAAAGTGCCTTACGGATCGTTTTGTCAGTCATGCCTTTTATGATTGAATACCTCGGCATCAGGCACCCGGAGAGGGTGTCATACTCCTCCGGACTGTATAAAACAGGCTGCTCCATAGTAATTATGTTATTCTTTATAAAGGTTTTTCCATAGAAAACATATTTTTTTCCGGCATGCAGCGAATTTTTCAGATATGGCATATTAAAAATTGTAGCATGAACAATCCCTGTACGATCTGCAAACGAGAAAGTCAGAATGGACAGGTTTCGTATTCTGCGCAAATTAATTGTGCCTGTGATAATTCCCTCCACAGCATTTTTATAGCCATTTTCGACTTCTGAAACAGTTCGTTTTAGAGGGAATTCCTCGTAACTTCTGGGAAAATAGTACAACAGATCTTCTTTTGTATAAATATTCAGTTTTGAAAAAAGCTCTGCATATTTTGCACCAATTCCTTTGATATCAGTAACCGGCTCCTTCAGTTCATTCATCCGCTATCCTCTCTATAACATGGTACAATCTGATCGAGAGAAAAATAGAGTGTATCATGTCGATACACTCTATAAATACATTTCTGCTCTTTACATCTGATTTACTCTACAGACACAATATAGTAATAAACCGGCTGTCCACCATACTGAAGTTCTACATCACAGGAATCAAAGAGCTCTTCAATCTGTGAGCGAAGGTTTTGGGCATCTTCTTCCTGTACATCCGCACCATAATAAATACTGATCAGTTCCTTCTCATCATCCATCATCTCTTCAATTGCCTTAATAGTGGTCTCATTCAGATCCGTTGTCACAGCAAGCAATCCCTTGTCACCAATTCCCATGAAATCATCCTTATGAATTTCCTTATCATCAATCATGGTATCTCTGACTGCGTAAGTGATCTCGCCTGTCAATACATTCTGAATTTCTTCTTTCATATTCTCCAGATTTTCTTCAGGAGAAAGATCCGGCATATAATTGATTACCGATGTGATGCCCTGGGGAATCGTTTTGGTTGGTGCAACAAGTACTTTTTTGTCTTCGGTCAATTCCGCAGCCTGGTTAGCAGCCATAATAATATTTTTGTTATTGGGAAGCACAAAAATATTTTCTGCGTTTACTTTTGCAATTGCCCCCAGAATATCCTCCGTACTTGGATTCATTGTCTGACCGCCGGAAATTACATAATCAGCACCGAGCCCGGTAAAAATCTCTGCCATTCCGTCTCCGGCCGCAACTGCTATAAAGCCCACTTCCTTCGGCGCTTCGTTCTGTACCGGCTGCTCCGCAGCAGCTGCATTTTTCTGTGCCTGCTCTTTCTCATTTAACTTGAACAGTTTTTCCTGATGCTCTATCCTCATGTTGTCGATCTTCATATTGGATAATGCACCATATTTTAAAGCACGCTGAATCGCAAGACCGGGATCATTGGTGTGAACATGTACTTTTACCACGTCATCATCAGCCACTAATACGATGGAATCGCCGATTGATTCCAGAAATTCCTTAAAATCAATTTCATTTTTAATATTAAATGTTTTATTTAAAAGAATAATAAATTCAGTACAATAACCATATTTAATATCCATTTCAGCCTGAGCCTGAAGACTCTGGGACATGGTGGCACCGGATGCTTTTCCTGCAGAAGATGCCGGTTGATTAATCGTAAGGTCGATTTCCTTACCAAGGTATGCATCATAAATACCTGCAAGCACTTCCATAAGACCCTGACCGCCGGAATCCACAACACCTGCCTGTTTTAATACCGGCAGCATTTCCGGAGTCTGTGCAAGAACTTCATTACCGTATGTAATGCATTCTTCAATAAATTTTCCGAGGTCTGTAACTCCTTCATCGCAAAGCTGTGTTGCACGCGTTGAAACACCTTTGGCAACAGTCAGAATCGTCCCTTCCTTTGGCTTCATAACTGCTTTATAAGCGGTTTCGACGGCTTTATCCATTGCTTCAACAAGAATAGGGATGGAGAGTTCTTCAAAATCTGCAGCTACTTTTGTAAAACCTCGGAGAAGCTGTGACAGAATTACACCTGAATTTCCTCTTGCACCACGAAGTGATCCGGATGAAATTGCTTTACAGATAGATTTCATATCTGCCCCGGAAAGTGAAGAAACTTCCTTTGCTGCAGACATAATTGTCATTGTCATATTGGTACCAGTATCTCCATCCGGAACAGGAAATACATTTAATTCATTGATCCACTCTTTTTTGCTTTCGAGATTTTTTGCACCTGCCAGAAACATTTTTGATAACATTCCGGCATCAATCGTATTTAAAGCCACGACTATATCCTCCCTTAATCAATTACACGGACGCCTTCAACAAAGATGTTGACGCTTTCAACCTCAAGACCGGTAAATTGTTCTAATTTGTACTTTACATTATCAATCAGATTATCCGCAACAGCAAGGATGCTGACACCATAAGCTACAATTACATGAAATTCCAGATTTAACTTATTATGATCTACTTTTACTTCAATTCCATGGGTAATTGTTTCCTTACGAAGCAACTTTACAAGGCCGTCTTTCACATTGACCGACGCCATCCCGACAATGCCAAAGCACTCAACAGCTACACTTCCGGCATACTGGGCAATGACATCATTGTCAATAACGATATTACCAATATGTGTATTCATAGTACCTTTCATAGTACAAACCTCCCTTTCCATTTACATGCTGGGCATACTGTGAGATTATAACATACTCATATAGTATGGGCAACAGCACTTACGCCATTTTCTTTATGATTATACCCTATTTTTTGCAAAAATGGAATATCATATCATTACCTTGCGATATTTTTTTCAATATTATACAATTTGTGCTTGCAAAGTATGCAACCTTCTGTTATCATACATATGTTGTGATTTTTCGAAGATTATCGTTTAGGAGGTGTCAAGATGGCTAAGTGTGATGTGTGTGGAAAAGGCGTTCATTTTGGAAATGCAGTAAGCCATTCTCATAGAAGATCAAACCATATCTGGAATTCCAACGTAAAGAGCGTAAAGTGTACAGTAAACGGAGCTGCTAAAAAGCTTCATGTCTGCACAAGATGCTTAAAATCCGGAATGGTTGAAAGAGCTTAATCGTTATTGAATCCGTTTTCAAAGCAGAACTTGCATGATAAAAAAAGACTATCATCAGATAGTCTTTTTTTATGTGTAATCAAAGTACCTGTCTTACGCCTCACGAAAACTTTCAAGTTCTCTTAGCAGAATCTCATACTCCTGATTGATCATCTGCAGGGTTTCCTTATCCCCGCATAAATTATCAGGATGAAATATCTTAATCAGATCCTTATATCTTTTTTTCAACGCCAAAGGACTTGTCACTCCCTTAAAAAACATGGAAACCGCCATTGACTGATTTCGTGCCGATGCATAAGAATGGCTTGTCCGTTCTCTTTGTGCTTCAAACTGGAGTTTCTCTCTTTCAAACTTTCTTCTGTCTGCATCTAACTGCATATAAGATTCCTTCAATATCTCCAGTTTTTGGTCAAAAAGCCGCTGTCTGTCTTCTAACTGTTTCCACTCCGACAGCAGCCTTTCTTTTTCCCGTTTCATCCACTTTTCCTGCTCACATTCATGTATATCTTCCACTTCAGCACCCACATTAAAATAATTGGAAACCTGTAATCAGTAGCAATGCAGCAAACACAATCCCCCAGAAGAGACTGGGTAAAAACATCATAAAAACCATTCCGACCGCAATCCAGATAAAGATAAAACCAATCAGCCTTTTCACGAGGGCATCCGCTCCGTTTTTTGTTCCTGATACTTCTTATGATATCGTATGCAAAAAAGCGCGGAACGTGTCCGTCCGACTATTTATTTTTCCTCTTCATCCGGAAACGCAATCGAAGCTGCGTCTTCATCCGAAATATCGCCATCCTTTTTCTTGGTGAACTTGTCAACCAGATCCGGGATCATATCAAGAATCTTTGTCATGGAATCCTGGTTCTTCACATTTACTAATTTTGTACTGCCATCCGGGCGGATCACGATTACAGCACTGGGAGACATCTTTCCGGTCATACCGCCACCACCGCCATTCTTCTTATCTCCAGCACTCGCTCCTGCACCAACACCAAAAGAAACATCAACCAACGGAAGAATAATTGTATCCCCAATTTTTGTTGCTTCACCAACCACGGTTTTCGCAGACAAAAAAGTATCCATTCCCTTAAACAGTGATTCCACAACGCTTGCAAAATTATTTTCAGCCATGTTCTGCTCCTCCTTTTCGTAATAACACTAATACTTTTTTCAGATTCTTATTAAAATATACCTTCCACGCAATCCTGATCAGCGTAAACAATCTGATTCGTCCACGGATATAGACATTTCCCTTTATTAGAGTATTTTCAAAATCCGGGTGAATGGAAATGTCATAACTCCATATCGGATAAATCATTCCCAGAATTGCCATAATCTGTCCTGTCGTGGCAGGATCATCAAATCCAAATGAAACATTTATTCTGCATTTTTCCGGTGCAATATGCAAAAGCAGTTTCCCAAGTTCGGTTTTTATCAACCGGATCACTGCTTGTCCTTCTTCTCCGGTGATCACCTCATGATAATATGCAATATGATCATGAACCTGTTTTATTTTATCACAAATCTTTTTCATTGTGTACCGGATATTCCGCATCGCATGAATGATTTTAGACCAGATTTTACTGATAAAGGAAAAGAAGTTCTTAATCCGGTTTTTTCTTGGCTGCGTCACTTCCGCATCAGATTCCGAAGTCATCGGTATCTGTGGCTGCTTTGGCGTCTGCGGCTGATTGGGGGGCTCCAATATTTCTGCACATTTTGATAATTCAGTTTCTGCCTGAAAACCGGGTTCTTCCGATTGTTCTGTCGGTTGCATATCTTTCTTATGAACTTCCGCATCGGATCTGTCTTTTTGGCTCTTTGGTTTTCTGATTTTCCTGCTTTTCTCAGAACCCATAAACAAAATGCCAAAGATCCGCACCTGCCACGCCAGTTTTTTCCTAAAACGGATTTTAAAATGTATCAGATGGAAAAACCATGAAACTGTAACAGCTGCATCGGGTTCATCTTCATACTGTCCTTTTACTTTATATCGTATCGGAATGAATAATACAGACAAAAGGATCAATATGACAAGTGAAAGAACTGTAAGTAACACAATCCCTATCCATTTTAGTATTTCCAAAATTATATGTAGCATATCTTACCTCATGATTTGAGAAAATAAGCTTTAATATCAGTATTCCCTTCTTTTTTATAAATATCCCCGACGATAGCGGTTACCATCTGCAAAGCTTCCTCATAGCTTCCGGCAAGCCCGATCACGCATATCTGTCTTCTCCGAAGGGCTCTTTGTTTAAAAAAAGCACAGTGGTAAATGTCAAAAAGATCCCTTCCGGAATTCAGTGTGATCACATGCACATTCAGCATTCCGGCTCCGTGTTTCAGTTTTTTGCAGATTTTCTTTTCCTTTCCACGGACGGACTCGCCCACAAACAGATCTTTATAAAAATACATACCACGCGCTCCTGCATCTCACAGAAAAATACTTTCAGATTATTTTATCACAAAACAGTCTGTTTTGATAGTCGCAATTGTGCTTACAACACAATCTGGCGCATCTTCTCGTATTGACATTTTAATTATCTATTTTTATAGTAAATTATATAGGAAAAAAGTAATACTGAAACGGAGGATTGACATGGTCAGTGTTGCACGGATTGCTCTGCAGCCCGGAATGGAGCTTGCAGAGGATGTTGTTTCACTAAAACAAGGGGTCATATTACCTGCACATGCCGTTCTGGATACGGCCGCCATTGAAAAATTAACCAGATATGGCATTATGTGTGTATCCATTATGGAAGCCGAGGATTATGCAACAACCTATTATGAAAAGATTGCGTTAAGCAAACAATTCAAACTGTTTGAAAGTGTCTATCGGAATAATCTGAATGCATATAAATACATGGTACATGATTTTCTTGAAAAGGGAACACCTCTAAACCAGGTTTTTCTTTTAAGCATATACGATCAGCTATGGCTAAGTGCAAAAAAAGACGGTGATCTTCTGCTTGATATGTTATACAGTTTAGTCCCTACCGAGGATAATCTTACCTATGCACATTGTTTTCACAGTGCATTAATTGCCGGTGTCTTTGCAAAATGGCTTTCCTTGTCCGAAGAATTGCAGCGAGTGCTGATTTTAAGCGGATTCTTCTATGATATCGGCAAATTAAAGCTGCCTGACAAGCTGATCTGGAAGCCGGACAAATTAACCGATTTTGAATATAACTGGATGAAGACACATACGACACTCGGTTATGAGCTGCTAAAAAATCAAAAAATCGATAAGCGCATATTGGAAGCGGCGCTTCTTCATCACGAACGCTGTGATGGCAGCGGATATCCAGACAGACTGCGGGGGAGGCCATTCCTTATTCTGCAAGATTTATTGGAATTGTCGATTCCTATGAGGCGATGACATCAGCCAGAACTTATCGCGCTCCCCTGAACTCATTTCAGGTACTTGAAAATTTTGAAAAGGGCGGATTATATCAGTACGACATGGAGGCACTGACAAAAATTCTTCAACATATTGCCGGTAATCATGTTGGCCGGACCGTGAGACTAAATAATGATTTGCTTGCAAATGTACGCATCATTAATCCTGATAAACTTTCAAAACCGATTTTAGAATTTCCGGATCACAGCCTGTTTGATCTGCGTTCCAACCCTGAGATCCGGATTACCGCTATTTTATAGCCTAAGAATTTATGCTGCAATATTCTAAAAAACCGTAAGACAAAATAAAAGCAGAGAGTGCTCAAATGCCCTCTCTGTTTTTATTTTTCCATTCATTCTGTTTTTTCAGTTCCAAATATTCATGATAGGCCTGCTCCAGAATTTGTTTCTCATTTGAAAACTTTAGCAAATGGTAAGCTTCATGAAATTTGTAAAAACCGGAATCCACAAAAAATTCTTTGCGCTGTGGTTTGCTGTAATAACTATCCGCTGTCATCAGATACCAGTGTACATGCTTGGATATAATACCTTCTGCAACTGTAAAGGTATATTCACTCTGACCGATATATTTTACGATCTCAGCTTTGGCTCCGGATTCTTCCAGTACCTCCCGAAGTGCTGTTTCCGGAAATTCTTCGCCCTCTTCTACAGTTCCTTTCGGCAAGACCCACCCCTCGTATTTGTTGCGATAATTTTTGTATAACAGGAGAATCTTTCCTCTGAAAATAACCACACCGCCGCAACTGGTTGCCTCAATCATTGCCATTCCTCCGTTCGACTGTGTGAAACACTGTAACCAGTATACATGAATATTGATATCTTCGCAATGTTTTATTCGTTACCAGCTGTATTCACACTGCCCAATCCATCTGTATCCTCAGAATCCAGCTGTTCAAAATACGCACGAAAAACCTGTTTCGCCATCGGAACAGCATAATCTCCACCTGATCCGGCACCTTCAATAATAACAGTTACAGCAATCTGTGGATCCTCGACAGGTGCAAAGCCCGTAAACCAGGCATGCGACTGCATAGTCGTACCGCCATCTGCAGATGCTGATTCATATTCTGCGGACCCTGTTTTTCCGGCCGCAGTATAATTTTCACCGTCAAATCTTCGTGCTGTTCCGTAATCGCATACGGCAGTCATCAATTCTTTTAGAATCTGTGCCTCTTCTTCTGACATGAGTCTTCCGTATTCTACGGGATCATAGCTGGTAAGAAGTGTTCCTGCATAGTTTTCAATACCGGAAACCATATATGGTTTCATCAGAATACCCCGGTTGGCAATCGCGCAGGTGATCATATTCAAATGCATCGGTGTCATCAATGTTTTCCCCTGTCCGATTGCAGTCTGCATCATGTCATATTCCGATATAGTGTCATCCATGGTAATACTGCTCTTGCTTCCGGATAATTCTCCCGGAAGGGAATGTCCAAACAGCAGTTCATCAAGGGTCTTTGCAAATGTAGTCCGGTCCAGGGACATTCCGATATTGGCAAATGAAGAATTACACGAATATGCAAAGGACTCTTCAAAATCGACAGTTCCATGGGCGTGATGATTATAACAGTGTACGGTTGTTCCGTCATCTGCCTGATATCTTCCGTTGCATTCAAAACGGTAATCCATATAATCATCCGGATGTTCCCGGATGTACTCCAGTGCTGTTAAAATCTTAAAGGTTGACCCCGGTGGATACATTCCCTGTGTTGCACGGTTCACCAGTACGGAGCTTTCCTCATCTTCCATCAATTTTTCCCAAATTGCATCAATCTCATTCGGATCAAAATCCGGGAGAGAAACCATTGCCAGTATTTTTCCGGTGGAGACTTCTGTTACGATGATCGATCCTTTATAAGCCATAAGCGCATGATATGCTGCCTGTTGAACATCCAGATTCAATGTTGTAATTACATTATCCCCTCTATCCTTATCGTCATTCAGCTCATTCTGAATATGATTGGTCAAGGATTCATGTGATGTGATCAGTGTAAAATTCTCCATGGACTCAATTCCCATCCGTCCATGCGTTGCATATCCGACCGCATGCGCAAACAGATTATTATAAGGATATACACGAATCTCATTTCCATCCTCATCCACTTTTGTATAAGCAAGAACTGTTCCCTGTTCTGTTTTAATCTGCCCTCTTCTGACCTTTGCAGCAAGAATTTCCTGTCTTGTAACATTATAGGGATTTTCTACAACCGCTTGTTTTTGTACCGTCATAAAATAAAACAGATAAATTGTCAAAGCCGCAAAAATAATGCAGAATACTATCATGGTAAGATAAATTGCCACTCCGGAACGATGCTGTTTGTCTGTTTCCGGATCATCCTGCACAGGTTCTTCCGATATAGAATTTTCCACATCTGTTTCATTCTCCGCTTCTGCAGGTTCACAGACGGATTCTTCCCTGTCATGTTCCTCCATACTGGCGATACGGATTCCCTGCAGAATTGAAAACATGAATATTGTAACCATAACAGAACTTCCGCCATAACTGACAAGCGGTAATGTGACACCCGTCAGTGGAATGAATTTTGTTCCTCCTCCGATTGTAAGCAAGATCTGAAATAAATAAGTGACAGAAATTCCGGATGCAATGAGTTTATAAAATTTGTCTTTTGTATGCAGTGCAATTCCGATCCCGATGATAAAACAGGATACGCAGATGAGGATCAGACACAATGCATATAAAACTCCCAGTTCCTCTGATATCGCAGAAAATATGAAATCGGCCTCCACATAAGGAATCGTTTCCGGTTTTCCCTGACAAAGTCCAAGTCCAAACCATCCGCCGGTACCGATTGCAAACAGGGACTGTGCCATCTGATAGCCTTTTCCCGTAATATCCCGCCATGGATTTAACCATGCAAGCACTCTTACTTTTACATGATAAAACAATTTATAAGAAAGCACCCCGCCGCCAAGGCCCAAAATGCCTCCAATCAGAAGACAGCGTTTTCTTCCTGTTGCAATAAAGATCATAAAAAGATAAGCCACAAAAAAGATTGCAGCACTTCCGAGATCTTTTGAACACACTAAGATTGCAACATGTGCAAAACTGACTGCAGAAACAAGAATGAGCCGTCGTAAGGAAGTTGCTTCCGAAAGTGCTCCCGCCAAAAAAAAGATAAACAGTATTTTCACAAATTCGGAAGGCTGGAAAGTAATACCTGCCAGGGTATATGAAATTTTTGAGCCGTTCGTTGCCGTTCCGAGAAGCAATACAGAAGATATTGCAGCAAGACCAATCAACGCATATCCCCATGTAAAACGTCTCAAAAATTTCCATTTTTTAATCAGTTCCGGAATCACCAGCCCAATCAGCAAGGATATACTGATAATCACAAACTGGCGGACTGCTTTTGCTTTGGATAACCGCATGATAACAACCAGTCCTGTTCCAAGCAGTAAAAACATATGATTCATTAACAAGCGGCTGCATGTGGGATAAAGCATTCTATACAAATTAATCACCACGAGGAAAACCAGTTGTTGTATTGCAAAGAAAACGAGATAATAATAATCCATTTTTTGCAGACACAGCACACAATAACAGGACAATTGCATGACAAATAAAACCGTATACTGTGCAGCACACGCAGCATTTCCGGTTTTGTTTCCAAACCTGCGCAGCGCAAACAAACTGCCAGCTGTATACAATGCAAAAAGTCCTGCAATTATGAATCTGGATGCATCATAGAATAAGTTTGCCATTATTGTACGCCTCTTGTATAATGTCCATTTGTATAAGCTTCAAACGGCATTTCTTGTCCACCGTTTTCAAAGTAATCAAGAATCGCTGTTGTCTCTTCCTTGCCTTCTGTCGTAAAACTCAAAAGCATTGCTCCGATTCCCTGCATCTGCTCAATTTTTTGCAAATGCCTGTGTAATGATAGCACAACCGAGTTGTAGATAATATTATTACAATTGATACAATCCTGTATTACCGGCATCAGGTTCTGTCTCCGGTCCCTGATATACATCATGCCAGAATCGCCCCTGCAGGAATTATCATCCGTTGTTTTTCTGATGCAGTTTGCTGTGACCATTAACGGAATTCTGCCATATACCGGCATTTCAAATGTTATATTTTTTTTCCTTGTTTCACGAAACAATTTTAAAAGTTCTTTCTCGTTTAACTCGTAGGAGGCTGATATCACATTGCAGCGGCTTCCCCAAAATTCTGCACTTTCAGGATTCATAACACAAAAAAATGGGGAAGCAATCATATGCATTCGTGGATTTAAATGATTTTCGCTCAAAATATCATATGCCAGTTGATATGCATCGGGAACAGACACATACACGCCACAGATTTTTTTTTCTCTTATGAGTTTATTTAATTGTTGCCTGATCCGCATTTTATTACGCGCGCGTATAACCCGTGGCAACGCTGCATATAAGCGGTCTGCATTCTTTTTCAGACAGATCTCTTCCGCATCGGAAAAGGTATATTCCCATAAAGGATCTTCTATATAGATGCGAAGAATCCGTTCCTGCGCAAGGCATGCCATAAGTTGTTCTACGGTGCGGACCGATACGCTGTATCCCATTCTCCGTTCTGCATCCGCATTCTCCTGTTGCTCAAAAACCGCCTGATTACTGAGTTCTTCTGCGACGCCGGTATAGCTTCTTTGGCCTTTCTTTAGAAGTTTGTTTTGATATTTCTCTATGCCCAGGCGACGCAGTTCATTTAAAGCACTGATCGGCATAAAGATATTATCGTCTGCATTTATTTGCAGCTCGTGTACATAAAAAACGGTTCCACCGGTCTTACTGAGCTGTTTTTTGATATCTGCCTCTGTCAGCGGCTTTTTCTGTGCCTTTGATACTATTTCACCCTGAACTGTTACGTTATCTTCTGCTCCATGCACTTTGAGTAATGCATTCTCCCCTGTTTTCAGAGTAATTTCCATATTCACGGGCAATACTGGATTGGCACTTATATAATATTTTTTAACATAATCCAATACCTGTTCACTGCAGCCGATATAGCTTGGCTTATCATGTGTGATCATATTTTTGCCATTATATTGATGATAATAACCTTCTGCTGTTTCGCTGCGTACATATAATTCGGATAATACCGCCATTTCCTGCCTGTCAGGGACAGCGGCTTCCCTGCCTTTTTCATAATACCGGTCAATGACTGCGCGATAGATCCCGGTTACACCGGCAACATATTCTGCACTTTTCATGCGTCCCTCAATCTTGAAGGAAGCAATTCCTGCTTCAATCAGATCAGGAATAATATTGATTGTACACAAATCCTTCAAGCTGAGCGGGTAGCCTGTTTTCCCGGGGTCATTTCCCGCAACCGCATATGGTAATCTGCATGGCTGGGCACAGGTTCCACGGTTTCCGCTTCTTCCTCCCACTATACTGCTGAAAAGACACTGCCCCGAATAACAATAGCATAAAGCTCCATGAATAAAACATTCCAGCTCAAGATCCGGATACATGTCGTGTATCTGTCTGATCTCAGACAGATCGATTTCTCTTGCCGGCACGATTCTGGATGCACCAATCCCTATTGCAAAGGCAGCACCTTCGGGTCCTGTCAATGTCATCTGGGTACTGCAATGTAATTCCAACCCGGGAAAATTTCTTTTTAACACCTCAAATACACCCATATCCTGGATAATGACGCCATCTAATCCTGCTTCATAATACGGAATCATATAAGAAACCAGTTCTTCCAACTCATCCGGTTTTAATAAGGTATTCACTGTCATATATACTTTCTTATGAAACAGATGCGCATATGAGATTGCTTGGATCAATTGTTCAGTTGTGAAATTTTCTGCATGTGCCCTTGCACCAAAACGATTGCCGGCCAGATAGACCGCATCTGCGCCAGCTTTTATGGCAGCCAGAAAGCATTCCATATTTCCGGCAGGTGCCAGTAATTCTACTTTGTTATTTTTCATCATCAAATCCTCTATAGAAAAAGGGCTGTCCCAATGACAGCCCTCTGTATTATGATTTTTTTGCTTCCTTTTTTAATTCGGTTTCGAGACGGACAATCGTTTTGCCGTTTTCATTCAGTTCCTTCTGCGCCGATTTAAGTGCTTTTTCTGAATTATCAAGCTTGATCTGTGCAGCAATCAGTTCATGTTTCAGATCATACAACTCTTTTTCTTTCGCCTGAAGATCATCTTCCATTGCTGTGATCTGTTTTTTGGCTTTAAAAAAATCATCCGCAATATTAAGCTGTAGCAAAACATTCTGCGTATCCAGCGGCTGTCGCCGAAAAGCATCCATTTTGGTATAATCCGAAATCTTGTTATTAATGTATGATGCTATCTTCTGAAGATATTCTTCACTTTCGTATCCACTCAAGGTGTATAGCTTTCCGCCAATCACAACCTCTGTATCTGTCTTATTTGCCATGATGCAAACCCCTTTTGTACAAAATGTTGCACATTTAAAAAATCAATATACTACATTTATTATAGCAAAACATTACAGATTTTCAAGTCCTAAATGATGATATGCATATTCTGTTACAACCCTGCCGCGTGGCGTACGGTTAATAAATCCGTTTTTAATCAGATAAGGTTCATAAACGTCTTCAATCGTTCCTGCATCTTCACCGATTGCAGCTGCAAGGGTATCAAGTCCGACCGGACCTCCGTCAAATTTTTCAATCATTGTCTCAAGAATACTTCTGTCGATATGATCAAGTCCCATCTTATCAACATCCAGAAGATCCATTGCCGTTCTTGCAACTTCTCCCGTTATGATTCCATTATAACGTACCTGTGCAAAATCACGCACACGCTTCAGAATACGATTTGCCAATCTCGGAGTTCCCCGGCTTCTCTTCGCAAGCTCAAGTGCACCATCCTCATCAATTGTAACATCCAGAATACGCGCAGAGTGTTCAACAATGAGCTTTAACTCTTCTACCGTATAAAACTCCAATCGATGGATCACACCGAAACGGTCACGTAACGGTGCCGATAACAGTCCCGCTCTGGTTGTTGCACCAACCAGGGTGAATTTAGGCAGATCCAGACGAATTGATCTGGCACTTGCACCCTTTCCGATCATAATATCGATCACAAAATCTTCCATCGCAGGATACAGCACTTCCTCAACCTGACGGTTTAATCTGTGAATCTCATCTACAAATAACAAATCTCCTTCCTCCAGATTGTTAAGAATAGCTGCCATTTCTCCCGGTTTTTCGATTGCCGGACCGCTTGTGACTTTCATATGAACACCCATTTCATTTGCGATAATTCCTGCAAGGGTGGTTTTTCCCAGTCCGGGAGGCCCGTAAAACAACACATGATCCAGTGCATCATGACGCTTCTTCGCCGCTTCAATATATATTTTCAGATTTTCCTTTGCTTTTGCCTGCCCAATATAATCATCCAGTGTCTGCGGACGAAGACTTCCCTCTAAACGAATATCCTCTTCCTGCAGACTGGTCTCTATTACCCTGCCTGCCATAATATGCTTCCTCTCTGTTTATGTTTACAAAAAAGCAAGCTGCTTTAATGAAAGCTTCAGAATTTTTTCGACATCCATCTGCTCATCTGTTACAACTGCACTGACAGCCTTTACAGCATCCGATCGAGAATAACCAAGTGCAGTCAGTGCTTCGATTGCCTCTTTGCGGTTTCCGTAAAATCCATCATTTGCTGTCGCGGTTTCCGCATCTGTGATATGAGTCAAAGAATCCTCCAGCGATATTTTTTCCTTCAGATCCAAAATGATACGCTGTGCCGTTTTGGCTCCGATTCCGGGTGCTTTTGCAATCTTTTTGGCATCTCCGGCATAGATTGCAAAGCGAAGTTCATCTGCCGGCATTGCTGAAAGCACCGCCTGTGCACCTTTTGGACCGATCCCATTTACTGTGATCAGCAGTTTAAACATAGAAAGGTCGTCCCTTGTTAAAAAACCATATAGCCAAATTGCATCTTCACGCACACTGGTATAGGTATAAACCTTTACCGTACTGCCCTTCGGTGGCAGTATACTCATATTGGCAGCTGCCATTTTCACATTATATCCGATACCATTTACTTCGACTACCAGATTATCTTCTTCAATCTCTTCTATAATTCCTTTTAAATATGCATACATTTTTACATCTTACCTTTATCAAATTCATTCTATTCCTCTATATTACGCATCAGATATGGTCTGATTGTTTTTGTCAGGATACCATTGACCAAACCGGTTAAAGTGCCTGCCAGTAACAATACCGGCAGATAATATTGCAGATCCGTACCTTTCAAGAGGATACTTGCTAAAACATATTGCCCGATATTATGTGCAATTCCGCCACAGATGCTGATATTGATGATGCTGATCCATGGAATTTGAAACATCACATACATCATAATAAAGCTACAGACAGCCCCGGACAAACTGTAAATAACAGAAAACAGATTGCCAAACAAAAATCCGGTCAATAAAACTCTGCACAAATTTACGCAAATTGCATCCGGATACCTTTTCTGACTCAATAACAATACAATAAAGAAATTAGCAAATCCCGGTTTGATTCCCGGTGCACCAAAATAAACAGGAATGAGTGTTTCTAGATAGGACACGATCATTGCAAAAGCGATCATCATCCCATCATATGCAATTCTTCTTGTCTTACCATGAAACGGCATCATATTCCTGTGTAACCCCTTTGATCCGTATTACCAGCTGATGCGGCAGACAGATAATCGATTCACCGCTTTTTGCTATTCTTCCCTGTCTGACACAATCCTGATTACTGCAGTCAGCTTCCATCACACGCACAGATCCCTGCGAGATTTCTATGATATTATAATGTCCCTGCTCATCTGTAACGCGAATTTTTTTTTCCTCTGTTAACGGATATATATCCGTTACTGTTCCATTCCGGACGATCTCAACAGATTGCGCTTCCTCCTCTTGCAACAGTTCGCGAACAAAAAAAGTCAATATCACTATGATACAGATCGTAACAAATAATATGCTGTTTTTTATTATGTTCTTATTTCCTATCCGCGTCATAACCGATTTTCTGCATAGAATATTTGTATAAAATAATAAATGACAAAAAAGCAACCAGAAAAACTCTGATTGCTTTTTAGTATAGCATATCCGAACATATGTTTCAATATTCTTTATAAATCTTTTATCTGCCGTGGAGCCAGTGTCAGAACGTATTACTGAAGTGTTGCTGCTACAGCATTCTGGAAGTCTGATCCATCCATGATTACAACGATTTAATATCGTGTTCACATCCTGAGTACCAAGCCACTCTGTGAAGTCATACTATTTATTATTGATGTAATTTACAAGTCCTTCTGCATCAATAATCCTCTGCATAAATTCGGGAAAAGCCTGTCCCTGATAGGTCTTTCCGGTTGTCAGGTCACTGATCATGCCGGTATCAAAGTTCACTTCCACCTCATCCCCAGACGCAATTTCTTCGGCAGCTTCCTTGCATTCCACGATCGGAAGTCCGATATTGATCGCATTGCGGTAGAAAATACGTGCAAAGGTCTCTGCAATGACACAGCTTACACCTGCGGCTTTGATTGCAATGGGTGCATGTTCTCTGGAAGATCCACATCCAAAGTTTTTCGTTGCAACCATAATATCGCCTGCTTTTACGTTCTTCACAAAATCTGCATCAATATCTTCCATGCAATGTTTGGCAAGTTCTACAGGATCGGAGGAATTGAGATATCTTGCCGGAATGATCACATCGGTATCAACATTATCACCATATTTATGTACGAATCCTTTTGCTGATTTCATACTTACTCTCCTTTCTCAAGTTCACAAGGGCATGAAATCTTACCTGTGATTGCACTGGCAGCCGCAACAGCGGGGGAAGCCAGATAAATTTCAGAAGTAATATGTCCCATTCGGCCGACAAAGTTTCTGTTCGTTGTGGATACGCATCTCTCGTTTTCTGCAAGGATGCCCATATAACCGCCAAGGCACGGACCGCAGGTCGGTGTACTGACAACTGCACCTGCTTCAATAAAGATCTTCAACAGCCCCTCTTCCATTGCATCCAGATAGATCTTCTGGGTAGCCGGGATTACGATGCAGCGCATACCGTCCGCAACCTTTCTTCCTTTTAAGATAGAAGCCGCAATACGCAGATCATCCAGACGGCCGTTGGTACAGGAGCCGATCACAACCTGATCAATCTTAATGTCTTCCTTGATCTCATCGACAGTCTTTGTATTTTCCGGCAGATGTGGGAATGCAACGGTCGGCTTTAATGTGCTTAAGTCAATGGTGATCGTTTCATCATAAACAGCATCTTCGTCCGCCTCGTACACCGTATATTCCTTTACGGAATGTTCTTTCATATAAGCAATCGTTAAGTCATCTACCGGGAAGATTCCGTTCTTGCCACCTGCTTCGATTGCCATATTGGCAATGGTAAAGCGATCATCCATTGTCAGATACTGAATTCCATCACCTACAAATTCCATGGATTTATACAATGCGCCGTCAACACCGATCATACCGATAATGTGCAGGATAATATCCTTTCCACTGATCCATTTTGCCGGTTTTCCGGTCAGAACGAATTTGATTGCACCCGGCACTTTAAACCATGCTTTACCTGTCGCCATTCCGGCAGCCATATCCGTACTGCCCACCCCCGTGGAAAATGCGCCAAGTGCACCATAGGTACAGGTGTGGGAGTCAGCACCGATGATCACATCACCGGCAACTGTCAGCCCCTTTTCAGGAAGCAGCGCATGCTCAATTCCCATCTGACCTACTTCAAAATAATTGGTGATCTTGTTTCTGCGTGCAAACTCCCGCACACATTTGCAGTGTTCTGCTGATTTGATATCCTTATTCGGCACAAAATGATCCGGAACAAGTGCAATCTTATCCTTATCAAACACACCGTCCACATTCATTTTTTCCATTTCATGAATCGCAACCGGACTGGTAATATCATTTCCGAGTACCAGATCCAGATCTGCCTCAATTAACTGTCCCGCACATACACTGTCAAGCCCTGCGTGCGCAGCCAGTATCTTCTGAGTCATTGTCATTCCCATAATAACAGGCCTCCAACATCTTTTTGTCGAAAAAACGCTCCCTATTCAAGTTTTGAAAAGGGAGCGCTGTTTTTCGTGATTAATTGTTAATTAATTTATCCTCGCCATTCCAGCTATAGAGTTTTCTTACTTCTTCTCCGACTAACTCTGAAGGATGTTCAGCAGCTAACTTTCTCATCGCTTTGAAATGAGCCTGACCACCTGCAGCTGACATATCCAGTAAGAAGTCTTTTGCAAAGGTACCATCCTGAATATCCTTTAAGATCTTCTTCATGGTCTTCTTGGTCTCTTCTGTGATGATCTTCGGTCCGGTAATGTAATCACCGTATTCTGCAGTATTGGAAATGGAGTATCTCATGCCCTTGAAGCCTGACTGATAGATCAGATCTACGATCAGCTTCATCTCATGAATACATTCAAAATAAGCATTTCTCGGATCATAGCCTGCTTCTACAAGAGTTTCAAAGCCTGCCTGCATCAATGCTACAACACCGCCGCAGAGAACTGCCTGCTCACCGAACAGGTCTGTTTCGGTTTCAGTTCTGAATGTTGTCTCAAGAACACCTGCGCGGGCACCGCCGATTGCAAGTGCGTATGCAAGTGCAAGATCCTGTGCTTTTCCGGTTGCATCCTGATGTACAGCGATCAGACAAGGAACACCTTTTCCAGCCTGATACTCGCTTCTTACCGTATGTCCGGGTCCCTTCGGTGCGATCATCGTAACATCAACATCCTTGGGCGGTACGATCTGTCCGAAATGAATATTGAAGCCATGTGCAAACATTAACATGTTGCCCGGCTCAAGGTTCGGCTCGATATCTTTCTTATACATTGCTGCCTGTAATTCATCGTTGATAAGGATCATAATAATATCCGCTCTCTTAGCAGCTTCTGCAGCTGTATATACTTCAAAACCCTGAGCTTCTGCTTTTGCCCAAGATTTAGAACCTTCATAAAGTCCGATAATGACATGACAGCCTGACTCCTTTGCATTTAGTGCATGAGCATGTCCCTGACTGCCGTAGCCGATGACTGCGATTGTCTTGCCTTCTAATAAGCTTAAGTTACAATCTTCCTGGTAAAAAATCTTTGCCATTTTTTCTTTCCTCCTATATGGAATTTTAATAAATTTATAACAAAAGAAATCATTCTTCATCTTTTGCAATGGAAAATAATCCTTTTATTAACATATGCATCGTACTAATCGATCCAGATTACACCATCCGTTCCTCGCCTGAGACCTGCAATACCGGTTCTTGCCAGTTCCAGTATTTCATATCCTGAGAGCAGATTCAAAAACGCATCAATCTTGGACTGATCCCCTGTAATCTCAATCATCAGACTTTCGGTACTGACATCCACAATCTTGGCACGGAAAATATCCGCCATGGAAATTACACTCTGACGCTGTTCTTCATTGGTATGTACTTTCACAAGTGCAAGCTCTCTGTATACGCTTTCACTCGGTTTTAATTCCCGTACATCTCTGACATCCACCAATTTAGCAACCTGCTTCTCAATCTGCTGCAGGATTTCTTCATCCCCGGTTGCAACAATGGTGATTCTGGTAATCTTCGGATCGGCAGTAACACCAGCGGTAATGCTCTCAATATTATATCCGCGTCTGGAAAACAGACCGGAGATCCGGCTTAACACACCGGAAGTATTGTCAACAAGTAACTGAAATACTCTCTTATGCATAGCATATCCTTTCGTCTAAATCGACACTATTTGATATTTTAGCAACTTCATTCTGATTTGTCAATGTAACTCATTAAAGTGCAGCCTGTATAACTGCCGTTTTTTGCTCTAATTATCAGCTTCCTGGCATTTAGGCAGTGCCAGTGTTCCTGTTCTTGCAACTTCAACAATACTGATTGACCTAAACATCTGTAATAATAATTTTACTTTTTCCGGCTCGTCACAGATCTGGATTGTCATCATGCTTTTCGACATATCTACGATCTGTGCTTTTAAAATATCACAGACTTCCATAATATCGCGGCGGTTATTCTTATTATATTTCACCTTGCATAACATTAATTCCCTGCTGATACTCTGCGGTTCATCAAATGTCTTAACCTTAATAACATCCAGTTTTTTATTCAGTTGTTTTTCGATCTGTTCGATGGTGCGGCTGTCCCCGGAGCTGACAATTGTCATACAGGAAACTGCGGGATCATCCGTTTCTCCAACAGCAAGCGAATCAATATTAAAGCATCTTCTGGAGAACAGTCCGGCAACTTTACAGAGTACACCGGATCTGTTTTCTACCAAAACAGAATAAATCTTTTTCATACGCTCCTCCTATTTTACCAGATCCATCGGATCAATCCTGCATTCCATCAGAATTGCATCTTCCGCTTCCAGGAATTGTCTGATTGCTTCATTTGCATGTTCCATATTCTCAAGAACAATACATTCCATATCATAAGCAGCTGCCAGCCTCTTAATATCGGGGCTTCCCGACAGATCAACAACGGAGTAATGATCTTTATAGGTATAATGCTGATACTCCCGTACCATACCGAGATAATTATTCTTCATCACAATGATTTTCACCGGAACATGATGCTGACGCATGGTTGCCAGTTCCATCATGGACATTTGGAAGGAGCCGTCACCGCACACTGCGATAACCTGTCTGTCCGGTGCCGCCAGTTTTGCCCCGATCGCAGCCGGAATGGAATATCCCATGGTTCCCATTCCGCCGGAAGTTAAAAACATTCCCTTTTTCACAATGTGATACGCACAGGACCAGATCTGGTTCTGTCCGACATCCGCAACATAGATCGCATCATCCTCCATTGCTTCTGACAGCATGGGAATGAATTTAGACGGATCCACATACCCCGGATGCTCTGTCCTTTTTTCTTTTAATGTTTCTTTATAAGAATTCAGTTTTTCGATCCACGCTTCGCTTTCCGGTTTGATATCCTGCTCCAGCAGTTCCTCAAAGATATGCTTGGCATCCCCGACCAAAGGAATGGTCGGTCCTGCATTTTTGCCGATCTCCGCAGGATCCACATCCATATGCACCAATACCTTATTACGCGTAATCAGATCCGGCTGGCTGACCGCCCTGTCTGCAACACGCGCACCTACCATTAATAGCAGATCTGATTCATTCATGGCACGGTTGGCATAGGGCTTGCCGTTATTGCCGACCATACCGAAATATAATGGATGTTGTGTGGGCATGACACCGATTCCCATCATGGTAGAGACAACCGGTATCCGATATTTTTCCGCGAATTTCCGAAGTTCCTCCTGCGCATCGCTTAACAGTACTCCACCACCGGCACAGATAATGGGCTGTTTTGCTTTTTCAAGTTCCTTTACCACTTTTTTGATCTGTGCCATATTGCCCTTGACAGTCGGTTTATAGGTTCTTAGGGAAACTGTCTCCGGATATTTGAATCTATTAATTGTCGCATTCTGGATATCTATGGGGACATCAATCAAAACAGGTCCTTTTCTTCCGGTTGAAGCAATATGAAATGCTTCTTTAAACACACGAGGGATATCTTCAACATTCTTGACAAGGTAGCTGTATTTTACAAAGGATTCCACCGCGCCTGTAATATCTGCTTCCTGAAAAACATCGCTGCCAAGGAGCTCGCTGTTTACCTGCCCGGTAATACACACAAGAGGAATACTGTCTGCAAATGCAGTTGCAATCCCGGTGATCAGATTCGTAGCTCCCGGTCCGCTTGTTACGGCACACACACCGACACCACCGTTCACACGTGCCATACCACTGGCACTATGTGCCGCATTCTGCTCCGTACGGATCAAAATGGTACGGATATCGGATTCCAAGATACTGTTATAAAAAGGACAAATTGCAACGCCGGGATAGCCAAAGACAGTCGTTACTCCTTCTTCCTCCAGACATTTTACCATTGCATCAGCACCATTCATTTGTTTTCACCAATCCCTTCGTACTTATTACTTCTCTATTCTTACACATCATAACTACAGATTCAACAGACGTTTTACAACGACGACAGCCTCTGCTGCATCCTTGGAATAACCGTCCGCCCCGATCTCGACCGCATAATCCTCGGTAATAACTGCACCGCCGATAATAATCTTGCAGGTAAGCCCTTCTTCTTTCGCAAGCGCTACCACTTCTTTCATTTCCAGCATAGTTGTTGTCATCAATGCTGACAATGCAATTACTGCCGCATGTTCTTTTTTGGCAGTCTCAATGATAAGCTCCCTATCCACGTCTTTTCCGAGGTCAATAACCCGGAAGCCATGGTTTTTTAACATTAAAGCCACCAGATTCTTGCCGATGTCATGAATATCTCCCTTTACGGTGGCAATCACAATCGTCGGAAGCTCATCTCCCGTTCTCTTTGCTGCAAGATGCGGTTCTAACACGGCGATTGCATTTTTCATTGTTTCTGCACTGTTAATAAGCTGTGGCAGAAAGTACTTTCCTTTTTCAAACTTTTTACCAACATCATCAATCGCCGGCATTAATGCCTGATTCAGAATCTCTTCCGCATCCGTTCCGGCTTCTACCAGTTCTTGCGTCAGGGAGGAAATATCTGATTTTCTTCCTTTTAGCACTGCATCATAGATTCCAAGCAGATGCTGCGGAACCGCTGACGAAGCTGTATCTTCGGCAGCTTCCAATAGGTTGGCCGTTGCTTCCTTCACAGGCAGTACAGCCTTTGCTGTGGATGCAGACTTTTGCGCTTCAATTGCATCCCGTTCCTTCATCTTATCCGTATATTCGATATATTGCAGGTCCGCATTTTCCTTATGTAATAATAAATCAGAGGCAAAAGCGCTGCTCATTAACAGGCGCTGGGACGGATTTGCAATTGCCATTGTCAGTCCCTGCTGGATTGCCATTGTCAAAAAGGATGCATTCACGTAACTGCGTTCCGGCAGTCCAAAGGAGATATTGGACAGTCCGCAGGTTGTTGCAATATCCCGCTCTTTACAATAAGCAAAGGTTTTCAGTGTATTGGCCGCTGCTTCCGGATTAGCCCCAACAGTCATGACCAGTCCGTCAATAATGATATCCTGCTTTTGTAATCCGTGTACCTGTGCTTTTTTTAGCAATGTCTCAATGATCTGCACTTTATCTTCAAAGGTATCCGGTAATCCGTCATCCGATAATGGAAGCAGGATCGCCATTGCACCGTATTTTTCTGCCAGTTCCAGCAGTGGTTCGCACTTTTCGCTTTCTAATGATATGGAATTGATCAGTGCACGGCCGGGATATCTTCTCAGAGCTGCTTCCATAACATCTACATGGGATGAATCTATGGATACCGGCAGATTGGATACACTTGTAACCTCATCCAGCGCCCGTAACATCATGCTTTTTTCATCAATACCGGACATTCCCATATTTACATCCAGAAAAGTTGCTCCCATCTCTTCCTGTTCCATTGCAAAGGATGAAACCATGGATAAAGTGCCTTCCCTTAATTCCGCCTGCAATTTCTTTTTTCCGGTAGGATTAATTCTCTCTCCAATGACCATAAAATTGCTATCCGTTGTAAATGCAACTGTTTTTCGCTCCGAGGTCAGATAATGAATCTTTTTACCATTCCGGTTCAGATGCGCAGATTCATGATTCCTTGCAAATGCATGAACAGCATTCTTATTTTGTTCCCATTCTGTTTTTGCTTTTCTGATAAATTCCGGGTCAGTACCACAGCATCCACCCACGATGGATGCCCCGGCGGCAATTAATTGCTGCATTTGCGCCGCAAACTCTTCTGCCTCCATGGAATATCCGGTTGTCCCATCCTGATTCAGACAAGGCATTCCGGCGTTCGGCTTTGCAATGATCGGAACCGTTGCCACCTCGGTCATACGCTCTATTAATGCAGCCATCTGATCCGGTCCGGTCGAACAGTTTGCACCAACCGCAGCCGCACCAAGACTCTGCAAAGTAATGACTGCTGTTTCTGCATCCGTACCATACAAAGTTCGTCCGTCTTTTTCAAATGTGAGTGTTGCAAGAACAGGCAGATCGCAGACTTCTTTTGCGGCAATCAACGCTGCCCTTGTCTCCTGCAGACTCATCATAGTCTCTACTACCAGCAGATCAACACCCTCATTCACAAGGAAACGGATCTGCTCCTTATATACATCTATTAAATCCTCAAAATCAAGCGTGCCGATCGGTGCCAGCTGCACACCGGTCATTGTAATGTCACCGGCTACAAACGCATGATCTCCGGCTGCTTTTTTAGATATGGCAACAAGCCTTCTGATCATGTCCTCCTGATTTTCTTCCATACCGTACTCTCTCAGTTTCAAACGGCTGGTTGTAAAGGTAGGCGCATAGATCACATCGCTTCCCGCTTCCACATACGCCTGCTGCAGTTTTAACATGACATCTTCATGTTCCAGAATCCATTTTTCCGGGCAGATTCCGGCAGGCATGCCTGCTTTCATCAGGTTTGATCCTGTTGCTCCATCCAGAAAAAGTACTCTCTGTAAACATATATTGCGAAATTCCAGTTTATTCACTGTAGCATCCTGCCTTTCCACTTATGTCCAAATAAATTCCAGTGTTTCAATCATATCATTTTTGTGTTTCATATGCAATATTTCATGTGATAACCGGACCATGTTTTGATTCCCATAACAAAGCACAAAAATGCACCCCGAATGTCAGGTATCAATACCAACACTCAGAGTGCACTTTAAGAATCTTTTTTCAGACTATCTGTTTTTCTCAGAATGAATTTACATCTGAGGTGTCTGTGCATTCTTCTTTGCTCCAAAAACAGGAATCAGAAGAATAACAGCCGCTGCTACCGCGCCGATAACCATCAGCCAGAAGAAGACATTTACACTCATGGTGTAGCTTCCGCCGGCATCCTTGATCATCTCCATCAATTCTTTTTCTTCTTCAGAAAGACCAATGGAAGTATATGCCAACTGCTGGATCAGTTTGAAGATACAAAAGATCGCATTTACTACTGCAAGAATCAAAGCGGAATTATTCTTCTTAATTGCAAGGATTACGATTGTAACAACAAATAATGCCACAATGAAAACACCATATGCTGACATAATGGAAGTTGTATCCGTTATACTCTGTCCCATATAAGTTGCCTTTTCAACAACTTTTGCAAGAACTGTACTAATAAGACCAACTACGCATGCAACAAGCGCTGCAATATTGATGGAAGGTGCTGTCTGTGAAAAAAAGTTCGATTTATTCATTTCTTTCTCCCCCACAAATTTATTTTTTAATCTTTCTTAACTTTCATCCAGATGAACGGTGCCGCAACAAGCGCTACAGAAGCAAGCAGGTAGAACCAGAAACCAACGCTTAAATTGATCTCAGCAAGTACACTGCCAACCTTTGCAATAATGCCGCCAAACGTCCATGCATGAATAAACAAAACAAAGTTCAGGCATGAGCAAAGGAATGCCAGGAATTCCATTCTCAGGAAATACAGAACACCGATTGCAATTGCCAGAAGCAGGATGACCCATCCGGCCTTAAATCCAATGTCGCTTACATCTGAAGAAATCAGATTAACTTTCTCGCCTTCTCCGCTGATAAATGGGAGAAATACACTGATCAGAGCAACTAAAGCTGCTACCACACCAATTAAATCGATAGTTGTGATCTTACTGGTCAGGTTCTTTACAGAAAACAGACCTTTCATCGGGAACGGAACCCCCGGCTGCTTTGCTGTCAGGAAGCCAAGCGGATTACTCTGCTGCATAGGCTGACCATTGTACATCGGCTGCCCCTGCATTGGCTGTCCGTTATACATCGGTTGTCCCTGCATCGGCTGTCCGTTATACATCGGCTGTCCCTGCATTGGCTGCTGCATCTGCGGCTGAGCCTGCTGTACAGGTGCCTGTGCCGGAGCAAGTGCTGCGCCACAATTAGGGCATACCGCTGAATTATCGGGAATCTGTGTTCCACACTGGTTACAAAACATATATGTACCCTCACTTTCTAAAATTTTTATAAATACTTCTTAGTTCATAGTACCATAGATTATGTGGAAGTTCAATTGAAAATGTCAAAATATAGTAGTTGAATTTTATTTCACGTTATGTTAGATTTGATTCAGTTATACATATCATATTCGAGGTTTTTATGAAGCAGATCACACATTCAAAAACATATAAGCTACTGACGTTTCTTTTGACAATCTTTATACCAGTCTTTCTGCTTGCAGGCTGCGGACATAAAAAAGATGCAGAAATTGAGGCTTTCAAAATGCAGCTTGATGATTTTACAACCGCAGTTATGGAATTGGATACAAATATAAACAGCATTGATCCAGCTTCGGACGATGCTGCTGCACAATTACTATCCTATTACGATTCCCTTGCTGCAGAATTTGAAACGCTTGCTACTATTCCTGTTCCTGAAAAATACGGTGATATTGCAAGGCTTTCTTCAAAAGCAAACGATTATATGACAGAGGCTGTTTCCTATTATCATATTGCTTTTGAATCTGATACCTTAAGCGGTCAGGAGCTTATGGATATGGTAAATCTGGCATCTTCTTATTATGAAAAATCTTTTGAATTTGTCAACTACATCGGACAGGTATTAATGGGAGCTAATATTTCATTTCAGTCCGATCATGAAGATTCAAGCGAAGGAAGCAACTAATCTGCTTCCTTTTCTTCTTCCATCAAACGCATTCCGGCTGTACTTGTAACCGGTAAGGAAAATACAATTGATTTTGCTTTTGAATTCATTCCGGCTTCTTCCATGATCACTTTCATGACTGCATTCTTATCTTCTTTTCTAGCTACAATATAGATAATTTCTTTTTCTGCTGCAAGTGTCACTCCAAGAAAACGCTCAGCGCCCTGCATTCCTGTTCCTTTTGCATGAATCACCGTTCCGCCTCCGGCATTACACTTTCTGGCAGCATCCATAATGAGTTCTGTATATCCCTGATTGGCAATTACAACAAGCAATTCATATTTTGTATCCTTCAAGGTTGATTCCTCCTCTATCTCAAATATCTGATTCTCTGTCAGAAATTCCAGCTGTCTTTTTCCACCAATACTACTCATCGGGATAACAAATGCAATCCCTGTTCCCGGCACGTCAATATGCATTTTTTTCTGGAGACCACTTTTAATCCGCTTCCAGCTTTCCAAACTTACAACAGAAAAGATTACTGACTTTTCTGTATTTTCCAATCCAAAGTAGTCAAGCACCTCATTTCCTGCAGTTCCTTTGCCAAGCATAACAAAATTTACAAATATTCCATATGTCTCATAAAACTCAGCAAATTCTTTTGTATGATTCCGATCAATAATTGCAACCATCAGGAATAATTGACTCATTTACTCATCCTCTCTATCCGTATCCTTTTACGCAGTTTATAATTCAATGATTGTATTTTCATCAGCCAGTGCAAGTACCCCTGTTGACGTAGCTGCCGGTCGGCTTTGCTTTCTGCTTTCCTTTACTTTGGATACAATTCCGAGAATTTGTATCGTGATCAACGGTGTCATTGCAACCATCGCCACCACGCCAAACGCATCTGTTACAACATTTCCGCCGACAGCCATACAGGCTCCCTGTGCAAGCGGAAGTAAAAAAGCTGCAGTCATCGGACCGGACGCAACACCGCCAGAATCAAATGCAATCGCCGTATAAATCTTTGGAACAAAAAATGAGATTCCCAATGCAATCGCATATCCCGGAATTAAGAACCACATAATGGATATTCCGGTCAGCACCCGCACCATGGCAAGTCCAAGTGACAATGCGACACCCAATGACAGACCGGTTCCCATGACACGCGCCGAAATTGCTCCATCAGTAATCTCCTCAACCTGTTTATTTAACACATACACTGCCGGTTCTGCTTTTACTATAAAAAAGCCAAGTATCATGGCAATCGGAACGAGAAGCCACGGATGCGCTGATGCGCCCAGTGCATTACCAAGATAATTGCCTGCCGGCATGAATCCAACATTGACACCTGTCAAAAATAAAACGAGACCAATATAAGTATAGAAAAGTCCAATACAGATTTTTAACAATAATTTCTTCTTTAATTTCAAAACCACGATTTGGAAAATAGCAAAAAACAGAATAATCGGTAACAAGGACACCGCAATCTCGCGGGCATAGGTGGGCAATCCGTTTCGGAACATCGCCCAGAGCTGTGTGGAATCCTCCAACTCCGGGATGACCGGTGGCTGATATGTACTCTCCTGCGGATGATAGATCATTCCCAGAATCAATACGGACAAAATCGGTCCAATCGAACAGAGTGCAACCAGTCCAAAACTATCATCTGCTGCGTGCTTATCGTTACGGATGGAGGATACACCGACACCAAGAGCCATGATAAAAGGTACGGTCATAGGTCCCGTTGTTACTCCGCCGGAATCAAATGCAACGCTCAGGAAATTCTTAGGCACGAAAAATGCCAGAATAAATACGATCAGATAAAAGAATACAAGAAGTTTCGGTAACGCAATTCCAAACAGCATACGAAGAAGCGCGATTACCAGAAATACACCTACACCACATGCAACCGCCAGAATCAGTATCATGTTCGGTACGGACGGTACCTGCTCTGCCAGCACCTGCAGATCCGGTTCGGAAATTGTAATGATAAAGCCAAGCAGAAAAGACAGTGCAACAACAACTCCCAGTTTTTTCGTTTTGGTCATACATGCACCGACCTTTTCTCCCATTGGTGTCATGGATAATTCTGCACCGATTGTAAAAAACATCATTCCAAGTATCAGCAATACCGCTCCCATCAGGAAACACAATAAAATACTCGGCGAAATAGGGGCAACAGAAAAACAGAGAATCAGTACCAGCAAAATAGTTGGTAAAACCGCAACCAGGGATTCCTTTAGCTTCTTATCCAAGTTTACTTTTACTACATTGCTAATCTTCAAGTTATTCACCTCATGCATGTTAAATCATGTTAGCAGCCACCTATATTGGTACTATTTTATCGGTAATGCCAATAAAATGCAAGGCAATCATAAGTACTATTTTTTATTTAAGATATTTTTTATAAAGTGTAATTATGACAAGGCATACTCCTATAAAAATGGGCAATCCCTGTTGCAATAGGATCTTTCTGTGACAAAAGGCTCTTCTTGTGGCAAATGGCTCTTCTTGTGACAAAGGGCTCTTCTTGTGACAAAGGGCTCTTCTTGTGACAAAAGCCCCGTCCCCATAAAAAAAGAAGACAAACCAAACGATTTGTCTTCTTTGCTTGCTTGTTTTTTTCGGCTTTGAACTGCTTCTTATGCCAAAGGGCGCTCTTTGTGACAAAAGCCCCGTCCCTAGAATCTGCCTGCCTTTGCTGCTTCCTCAACAGAAACAGGAAACCTTGATTTTTCACCATTTTCATCCTCAAAATGTAGGAATAAGATAGAAATAATCTACATCCCTATGCTTTCAAGTGCTTCGTAATACTCTTAATTATAGTACCAGAACTATTCTTTATCGTCAATGTTACAGTCTGATTTTCATAATCAAAAGTCTTTACACTTGTAGTTCCATTGTAGTTATTTACCGATGTGATAACAGAATAATCATCATTATACGTCCGTACAAGCTTTCCTATTTCATTTCCAGATTCGCTTAACACTACAGTAACTGTTTTATCAGCAATTGTTTTGGTTAGAATCTGTCCAGTAGTATTATTTGTTGCGACGATGGTATTTCCATTGTCTACATATGTTATATCACCGGAACTAAATCCATTTTCCAAAATATTTTCAACTTCTTCTCCAGCCTCATAAGTTCCTACAATTAATGAACCTGATTTGTCGTGTGCCGTATATCCTTTTAATAAGGAAGATTTAGAAACTGTATCACTTGTAAGGTCGATCAATGTATTACCTGAATAAATCACTTTATTTACAGACATTTACATCACCCCGCAATCGTAACAGTCGTACCTCCTGCTGAATTATCAGATTCTACATATGGAATAGCATTAACAACTACTTGTGAAAGATAGTCTGTTCCTGCATCAGGGATAATTGTCTGTTTTGATGTAGAGGGTGTTACAGTTTTTGATTGCGCCGTTACTTCGGAAGATGGTTCCAACGTACCAACGACACCTAAAATGGATACACCGATCTTAATATTTTCTGCAATGATTTTTGCCTGTTCCGTGGTATCAATTCCAATCTTTCCAGAACCATCATGATAGCCAATCGGAACAGTAATCTTTTGATCTTTTGTGGCAATATCATCGGAAAAGGCACCATTATTTGCCATTGTACCTGTACGTTTAGAGCCAGCCACATAAGCCGTTTTGCCAGCAAGAATCTCAGATTCAGCCGCAGTAGCATCCGATGTATCAGCATCATATGTACAAGTACCATTGATAACTACACCAGATTTATCGTGTGCTTTCTTGCCTGCCAGAAGTGTTTCTGGTGTAACAGTATCGCCAGTCAAATCAATTAGTGTGTTGCCACCATAGATAACTTTATTGATAGCCATTTTGATTTTTCTCCTTTATTTTATTTCTTCTGCAATATATGCAGTTTCACCATTGAATTCATTTGAAGTTACCCAATAGGGGACTTCTTTAACAACCAAATTTTCTTTCATTACACGATCTTTTGTTTCCAATGTTTGAGATTGGAAAGCTTTTGGAACTATTTCATATGAATCATCATAAGCGTCATATTCTTGCGTCACGCATAGATTACCTGCTAATTCGCATTCGCCAGAAATGGTTCCAGATAAAGAATCTAACGCTTTGATATCACTCATGTTAGCAAATCTCCTCCGTCAATTTCAATTTTGAAGTAGTAATAAAGGTATCAACCTCTCCATTTTCCTTTGTCAACTGAATATCATAGACGTAATTACCAAACGGCAATCCATGTGTGTCCTCCGGTTTAATGACCAATATTAATGTATCGATCGGGATATCAATATTTACTAAAGGTTCCGGATCGCTATATGTTGCTTTCATAGCAAAGCGTACTTTGTCGCCATCCTTTGGTACATATGGATTACCGTTACGGTCGGTTATGCTAATTTGAGCTTTGAAGGTATCTCCGCGTGTAAGTGTAATAGTTGTTCCAGAAACACTATAACTCATTTTGTACTACCTCCATATAAACTCATTTGGATATTATTTGCTCTGGCTCTTGTTGTAAGTAGCTGCACTAATTCCAAGAAGAACGCCGAGGAAAGTATCTACAGCTGTAATGGTGCCAACAATCTGTTCTCCATAAGGAAGACCCCAAATACCAGCCAAAGCAAAATATAAGGTACCAGCTGCTGGTAAGAAATACTGTGCAATCCATTTTAAAACATCATAAGTCTTGTTACTAATCTTCATTTTTACCGTCCTCCTATTGTAAAATCTGATTTGTGAATTGGAAGTTTGTTAACCTCCTGCATAATTTTCTTAGCGGAACCATTCCCGCCCAACTTTTCATAGGGCTTGTATAAGTAATCATTCAGATTTTCGTATTCGTCCTGGGTGATCCATCCCCTTTCGATGTATACCATTCCAAGATAAACAATACGGTCATGTCCAAGTCCTATTAACATTTCCGTTTTTGAGTCTTTCTGCTCCGCTTTTTTCATGATATAAGCCCATAATCCGGAAGAAGCAAGAACAGAACTAAAAACGGTTAGTACGATTTGAAACCATGTTTCCACTTCTGCTTGTCCTCCTTTAGATTTCTACCGGATTTCCGTTTTCATCTAATCCGAGAGCTTCAAGATCTGCTTTTACAGCATCTTTGAACTTTGCCGGAACCTGCGAAAAGGTTCTACGACCATGCATGATGAGTGCTACATACAGTGCTACCATATCAATACCTCCTATAATGTGTAATAAAAATATAATCATAGCTACGCCTCCTCAGAAACGATAGGGTCTCCATTTTTATCGTAGCCAAGTTCCCTGAGTCTTTCTTCTACAGCAGGCTGCATATTTGCAGGTACGCTATCGAAGGTTCTTCTTTTATTGATGATTAATGTGCAATATAAATTGACCATTTTTATCCTCCTTTAAACCATGGTTGAAGCGATCGCATCATATAAATCAGCAACGGCTTCCATGATTGTAATCTGATTGATATCACCGGAGTTCTGACCTGCCAAAAGCAATAAAATATTTTCTGCATTATTGACATCCTTTACTGCATTTACAGAGGCAATCTGAGCAGAATAAGCATTGAACTCCTCTAGCGACATAATCGCTTCTTGGAATGTGTAATAAGTAACACTATTACCCTCACTATCGGTACGAACATCCTCAGAAATATCTTTTCTTAGATATACACTGCTAACGCCAACTTCAATAGCTAATGGTTCTACTGTACTTTCCGAATATACATATTTAGGTTCCATTTTATTCCTCCTTATGTCTGATAAAGACTTGCAAGTTTTTGATAAGTTCGATAATCGTCCTTCTTATCGTGCTTTGATATGTACTTACGCATCCTACGGAAACTAATAAACGGTTTAATACGTTTACAATACATCCTATAGGTATCAGTACAGTTAAGCCATCCCAAATAAGACATCATTTGACGAAGATCATAAATCGTCGGATGCTCTTTTCTATCTATTTTTCTAGCTTTGCGAGTAGCCTTGAGCATGATAGATTTTCTCAATGTTATACGGCTTCGATAGAATCGAAAACCCATAAAATCCAAATCTCTACCTTTGTCTTTCCAATCGAACAGAAATACCTGCCAATTTCCTTTCAAAGATAAACCAAATTTAGATTCCAAAAAGTCACTTATATTCTTTCTCATTCGATGTAGAACTTTCTTGTTACGACCAAATATTACCATGTCATCCATATAACGAATATAATAGGAAGCATGTAGTTCTTCCTTAATATAATGGTCTAATTCTTGTAGATACCAATTGGAAAACCATTGAGAAGTGTAGAAACCTAAAGGAATACCGACATCGGTAACGTCGATTATTTTGAAAAGTAAGTCCAACATGTTTTCATCATGAATATATTTGGTTAATCTTTCTTTAAGAATAGAATGAGGAACGGTATCGAAGAAATGATGTATATCCATTTTCAAGACATACTTCGTATTCCTCGTATCGTTCCTCATCCACTTCTCTATAACTTTTCTTCCCTTATGTGCACCCCTCTTTGGTAAACTTGCATAACTGTGTTCGTACATTCCTTTTGAAAACATAGGTCTTAAAGCAAGTACAACACAATGTTGCACGATCAATTCCTCTAAAGTCGGTACAATAATTGTTCTTTTCTTGTGAGTAATGCCGTCTTCGATTTGAATAGGTGTATGTTCGGAATTCTTGAAATTCACCAACCAATCGTAAGCCATATCGACTAATGCATCATCAGATAAGTGTCTTTCTTTTATTATTTTTCTAATCCTTTTACTATGCTTTGCTGCTTTCACAGCTTCCCGACGATTAGATTCGGAAATGCATATTTCGTACAAGTGATTGTAAGACTTCATTCTCTCTTATCATCTCATCCACGTTCGACACATTGCTACTAGCAGATGCTTGCACCCGAGTTTATTTTCACCAAGCGGTGCGGAAGAGGCTGTTAAGCCTCCTGTTGCTTTTCAGGCAACGATATATGTTGCATTTCGTTGAGAGTCATCAAAACTTAGATAAGATTGAGCCGCCCCATTGTTCGTGTTCGTATTCGACGCCGTGTTGTTCAGATTAGCGTAGAAAGGACCATCAAGCAACGTGTTGTTCCAGTTGCCACCAACAATAGCGAGGCGCAGCATATACCCCGATTTATTACATTATTTTGAAATTTCCGTTCAGCCGGCGAACCTAAGGTTCTCCCGTCCTCTCCTATACTGCAAGCGGTTTACAAGAGAGAGCCGCCCCAAGGCGCGTGCCCGCAACCGACGCCGCGTGGTTCAGAATAGCGCAGAAAGGACCAACAAGCAACGCGTCGTCCCAGTTGCCACCAACAATAGCGTAATCTACCTGTCCATTATTGAACCACAGACCATCTGCCTCGTATGTAGTTGCTGATCCACTTGCTTTAAATGGGATTCGTCCAAATGGTAATGTCTTCATTTTACTAATGTAACCGCCTGAAGTTCCTGCCGGTGTAGCATCTGCAACGGTGATATATCCAGAACCATCCAGATTGTATCCATTTGCTGTAGAACCATCATGCGTACCAGCAGTAATTTTAATTTTCTGAGTACCATTAGCATTTATCCAACCAGCAGTTCTTCTCCAAAGATTTCCCCACCAGTTTTCCATACCAAATACTTTAACGCCATTGGTTTGAGATTTGTCGCCCCAGAACATTCCTTTGGTATTCATAGTGCCCTGACCAATAGCACTTGAATTACTACTTGAGCATCTACCACTACCATAAATATTCTGAAGCTCTGTATTCTTAGCCATAAGAACCAGTAAGTCCTGAATAAGAAGTCTATCAGCCAATACCTCTGTATACCATCCATCACCGTTTGCAACTGCAAGATTGATTTCGGACTGTGCAGTATTATTTACGTAATTACTCTGTCCAGAAATAGAGCGAAGAACGCTACTGACATTTGAGCCGAAATAAATAGGTGTATAGAAATGCTCGATAACATTGTTATTCTTATCATAATTACACCAACAATCCCAATCGTCACCAAGAGGAATATCTGAGCAACGGAATTTATAAACCCCATTAACTACTTCTCTGTGAGTGTAGATTTTATTCCACTCCATCATAGCATTACCCATGAATGTGGTAGTTGCTACTTTAGAAGCAGCGCCATCAACAGTCTTAGTATAATCATCCGGATCGAGATATTCTGCAACTGTTCCATCGAATCTAAGCATACAAGGACGAGGCATGAATTTTTCGCCAGGAGTGCTAGGCCATCCACCATAGTTGAACTTACCAGTTGTGAAATTCATACCGGCTGCTTCAAAAGCTGCATTATCAACATCTGAAGGATATGTAACTCTGGTTGCAGGATTGTTATCTGAAATCGTCAAATCATATCCATACAAATATAAATACTTCTGAGCTAAAACCATTGCCCGATTTGCTTTGTTCCTATTGTATACACCCTGTGCAGTATAGGGGAATGCAGCATAATAGTAAGTTGTACCGATTACTACATCTGTATCGTAGATTTCGGTATTCTCTTTGATATCAGCTATCAATGTCCCATCAAATTCATCCTTGGGATAACTTCCGGCTTTCTTTCTAATAATTGCACCTGAAACTGTACATAATGTTTGGTTATTGATTACTGTATCGTTTGGCAATTCAGCAATAATCTTTACACGAGCCTTTGCCCCGAATGTTGCCATGTCATTGTCACCGGTAAACCAACTTACTAATCCTCCACTGTTAGGTAAATTATTAGCTAGTTCGGCTAATGATTGTGCTGCTACCGTTGAATTTGTAATTGCATTGGAATCTAATCCGGCTACAGATAAAGAATATGATTTTAAAGCTTCTCCAAATGGAACTAACTGCTGACCAAATGCAGTCATATCATTCTCTCCAGCGAACCAACCTGCTAAACCACCAGAGTTAGGAAGTTTAGAAGCCAACTCAGCCAAAGACATAGCTGCTGTTGCTGATGCTGTAACTGCTTCGGCATCAATTCCTTTAATAGCTTCAGAGTATTCTTTCATACTCGCACCAAACGGTACTAATTCCTCTGCGAATGCGGCAAGACTATTCTCACCTGTAAATTGAGCAATCAAACCACCAGAATTTGGAAGTTTAGAAGCGAATTCCGCTAATGCTAATGCGGCTGTAGCGGATTCTGCTACAAGATTTGCATCGATACCAGCAATTGCATTTGCATATGCTTTCATACTCTCACCGAATGGTACAAGTTCCGCTGCAAATGTTGCCATTGAGCTACCGCCTGTTAACCAAGAAGTAAGACCCTCTAACAAATTAGCTGCTGTGAGAATAAGAATTGTTTGGGCTAAAGCATTTACACCCTCTAACATAGCCGGATCAATTGCTTTTGCACCATCAATAAATGGCTGAATATTAGTCATAAAGGCTGATAAATCAGTTCCAATTGCTGGAAGTGAACTTGAAACTCCTTCCATGATACCGCCTACAATTCCACCAATAAACTGTCCGATTGCATTTCCGACCAGCTGCATAAAGTTTCCACCTTCACCAACTAACCATGCCAATCCAGGAAGTTGAGCCAAGGCACCAACCGCTGCAAGAACTAATGCTAATTCAGCAATAACTGCACCCATACCGAGTACACCTACCATAGCACCAGGTACCAAAGTTGCAACCGCTGCAAGAGCTGCCATAACTGCTGCTAATATACCGACACCAACAATACCCTTCAACAAAGCATCTGTAGATTGTTTTCAACTGCACGATTCAACTGTGTGATATGCTCAGTTCCATCGGTATAAGCAATACTGTTAAAAATTCCATGAGCTGTCTCAATTCCGTTCTCACTCGTTGTCACAAACTCATTCAGCTTTCTGTCACGACTTCCGGGGCTTTCACCCCGGTTTTCTTACTCTATTCCTCCAACCATTT